>Ga0123357_10001969_pt1 | contig 22463 bp, 20 predicted proteins | sample TergutEmb28metaG_FD_89873 | JGI IMG/M metagenome (GOLD analysis project Ga0123357, IMG submission 89873) | Embiratermes neotenicus P4 segment gut microbial communities from Petit-Saut dam, French Guiana - Emb289 P4 | ecosystem: Host-associated > Arthropoda: Insects > Digestive system > Gut ... | reverse complement strand
CATATATATTTGAGATAATAAAAGAAAACATTTCTAAAAGAAAGAATATATTTGTATTTCTATTCATCCTGTTTGTTGCTATAAATTCTATTTTCATTGGGAGGCAATTCTTGTTAATATATCGTAATTTCTTTGGGAAGGACGATTATGCTTTGGGTATGGAAAGATTGGCGGGAATAATTACTCAAAATACAGAACCGAGAGACAAAATTTTGGTAAAAGGGTTTCAATCTTGCGTATATTTATATTCCGGCAGAGAATGCGCTACGAGATTCCCCTATCCGCTTGCATGGTCGTCTTTTGTAGAAGAAAACTATGTAAAAGACGCAGAAAATACTTTGCCCAAAATGATTTTGGAATATTACAATGCAAATTATGATGGTTTTAATATGGATAGTCTTTTAAATAATAGATACCAATTGTTAGAGACAGAGTTTAAAAGTATTGAAATCTGGAAATTAAAGGAATAGTGGTAACAAAAATAAAAAATACAGGTTATGAGTGAAAAAATAGAATATCCGGTTGATTTTTCTTTGGTAGTTCCTTGCTATAATGAGGAAGCTACTTTGCCTTTATTTTATCAGGAAGCTGCGAAAATTCTTGCTTCGCTTGCAGAATCGAAAGTAATTTCTATTTATGAATTTATTTTTGTAGATGACGGTTCTTCCGATTCTACGTTGTTGGTTTTGCAAAATCTTGCCGAACAGGATAGTCGTATTCATTATATTTCTTTTTCCCGGAATTTCGGGAAAGAAGCCGCCATGCTTGCCGGCTTGCAACGGTCGGTTGGCAAATATGTCGTTACGATGGATGCCGATTTGCAGGATCCGCCTGCGCTTATTCCGCAGATGCTTGCCGTTGTTGCTTCAGAAACGTTTGATTGCGCCGGAACTCGTCGTGTAACTCGTAAAGGAGAACCGCCTGTCCGCTCATTTTTTGCACGGCAATTTTATCGCGTCATTACCGGATTGAGCAATATAGAGGTAGTTGACGGAGCGCGGGATTTCCGTCTGATGAATCGTCCTTACGTCGATTCCGTTCTATCTTTGCACGAGCAGAACCGTTTTTCCAAAGGAATTTTTCCGTGGGTAGGGTTCAAAACAAAATGGTTTGAATATGAAAATATTAATCGCATTGCAGGAGAAACCAAATGGTCATTTTGGAAACTGTTTTTGTACTCAATGGATGGAATTATAGCATTCTCTTCAAAACCGCTTGCTTTAGCGTCGATTCTCGGCGTTGTATTTTTTCTGCTTTCAATTGTTTCTATTATTTTTGTAGCCATTCGCAGAATAATATGGGGCGATCCGGTTGCAGGTTGGGCTTCAACAATATGTATCATATTATTTTGCAGCGGAATACAGCTTCTTTCAATCGGCATCTTGGGACAATACCTTGCCAAGGTTTATACGGAAGTGAAGCAGCGTCCACATTATATCGTAAGGGAGGAAAGATGAAACAAAGTTCGATGGAGTCAATTAGGGGAAAAACAATTAAGTATTGTATTTATGTTGTTTTGATTGTGGGGCTTACGGTGTGCGTTGCCATGCTGTTTTCCCAAGTCAGGCAAATGTTTATAGACCTAATAGAACGAATGTTGCACAAAGACCCGGGACACTATCAGGTATGGTTCAACCTGTTGTTGTCTTATGCAATGGGAGGTATTTTTTTTATTTCTTTATTGACTTATTTTACGCTGACTGTGAAAGGGAAAATGTTTATGCGCGAGGTGCGGGACTGTTTGAAGGAAATTGACTGGCGTTCCTTTCTTAAGCCGGTTTTGTTGATGTCCAGTATTTATTTGCTGGGAATTATTAGTATTATCCGTGCCAACTTTTTGTATCAGGACGACATCGGGCGCAGTGTGGATGGATATCGCAGATGGTATGACTGGAGTCGTTATGTGTCTGAATTTTTATCTGTTTTTATTCATGCTGATTTCCGGTTGACGGATATTTCGCCTTTGCCGCAAGTTTTAGCCATTCTTATTCTGGCAGTTAGCAGTGTTCTGTTAGTCTATGTGCTGAACGACAAAAAAATAATAACAACAGGTCTTTTAGCAAGCGTTCCTGTCGGACTTTCGCCCTATATGCTGGAATGTTTGTCGTATAAATTTGATGCACCCTATATGGCGCTGTCGGTACTGGCAAGTATTGTTCCGTTTTTATTTCTTACCCGTAAAAAAACTTTTATATTTTTTTCTATAGTTTCCTTGCTGGTGATGTGCATGACTTATCAGGCGGCATCCGGAATCTATATCCAGATAACATTAGTTTTAGGCTTCAACGACTGGAACTGCAAACGGAAAACGAATCGTGAAGTCTTTCTGTTTTTGGGAACAGCAGTCCTTTCTTTCTGTGCAGCAATGGTTATTTTTAGAGTGTTCTTAATGAGACTCTATAATGCCTACGACTTATCAACTGCAATGTTACCTCTTCCGCAAATGTTTTCCGGACTATTGACTAATTTACAGAACTATGTGACTACCATTAACAGTGATTTTGGGTTTATATGGAAAGGACTTATCGGAATAATCTTTTGTTTCTTCATTGTCAAATCGGTTTATACCTCTGCACAAAATAAAGTGATTTCATTTTTATTTGCTATTGTTCTTTTGTGTCTTCTGTTTATCCTTTCGTATGGTGTTTATCTTGCTTTGGAATCCCCTCTTTTACTGCCGCGTACTTTGTATGGATTTGGGGTATTCTTAGCAATAATAAGTATCAGTATCACGTTCAATTTTAACAAGTCGGCAAAAATAAGCGCTTTGGCATTGAGCTGGTGCTTCCTTGTTTTTGCACTTTCTTACGGAAACGCTTTGGCTGACCAGATACGTTATGTTAATTTTCGGGCAACTATCCTGTTGCAGGATTTGAGCGATTTGTATCCGGATAAAGATGATAGTGAAATAGCTATACAGCTAAAAAATACAATTGGCTTTACTCCTGTCGTTGAAAATATAGCCATGCATAATCCTGTTATTTACAGATTAGTACCCCAGATGATGATAGAAGATCGTTTTTGGGGTGATCATTATTATTTGATACATTTTAATTATGCACCTTTCTCTGTGGCTAATTTTGGGAGAATTATCGTGACGAGTGAACCGCAAATTGATTTCGCCACTTTGGATTTGCCGGTAGTTAAGAAAACCTATTACCATACGATACGGAGCGATGGAAAGCGAGTTTTGGTGGAATTAAACGAAGAACTAAAATAAAGAGTTTATGAAGAAAAAGATATTAAAATACGGTATTTATGCTGTATTAATAATAGGATTAATACTTTGTATAGCCTTGTTATTTCCCCAGGTTAGGCAAGGGTTTATTGAATTGACCGAGCGAATGATACACCGGAAAATACAGTTCTATCAAATATGGTATAAAATGTTGCTGTCTTATGCAATGGGTGGCATCTTCCTCATCGTCATTTTGGGATATTGTTTACTGACTGTTGCGGGAAAAACTTTAGTACGCGAGGTAAAAAATGAAATCAGGGACAGCCTTGCAGCAATTGAGTGGCGTTTCTTTACCAAGCCGGTTTTATTGATGTCCGGTATTTATTTGTTTGGAATTATTAGCATTATCCGCGCCAACTTTTATTATTTAGACGACGGTTGGCGTTCAGTCGTAGGCGAACGTGGCTGGTATCAGTGGAGCCGCTATGTAACAGAGATTTCATCAATATTTATTCATGCTGATTCTCGATTGACGGATATTTCGCCTTTGCCGCAAATATTAGCCATTTTTATTCTGGCAGTTAGCAGCGTTTTGTTAGTCTATGTGCTGAACGACAAAAAAATAACGACAACAGGTCTTTTAGCGAGCATTCCCGTCGGACTTTCACCCTATATCTTGGAATGTTTATCGTTTAAATTTGATTCGCCTTATATGGCGTTGTCGGTGTTGGCAAGTATCGTTCCGTTTTTGTTCCTTGCCCGTAAAAAAGCCTTTATTTTTTGTTCTGTAGTTTTTTTGTTGGTGATGTGCATGACTTATCAGGCTGCGTCCGGAATATATCTTTTAATAATGCTGGTTTTGGGTTTCAACGATTGGAACGGAAAGCGAAAAGCCAACCGTGGAGTTCTTTTATTTTTTGGGAGAGCAATTCTTTCTTTCTGTGCGATGCTGGTTATTTTTAAATTATTTTTATTGAAACCTATCAACTCGTATGCTGCCAGTGAAATGTTTCCGCTGACGCAAATGTTTTCCGGAATATCTACAAACTTACAGAACTATATGCGTATGATAAACAGTGATTTTGGGTTTATATGGAAGGGAATTATCGGAATAGTTTTTTGTTTCTTCCTTGTAAAATCTGTTTATTCGTCTGCGCGAAACAAAATGATTTCATTTATAGCTGCTGTTGTTCTTTTGTGCTTCCTGTTTATCCTTTCGTATGGCGTTTATCTCGTTTTGGAACATCCTCTTTTTTCAACACGCGCTATGTATGGTTTTGGCGTAATGTTGGGAATTGTAAGCATTAGTGTCGTATCCAATTTTAATAAAATAGCAAAAATAAGCGCTTTAGCACTGAGTTGGTGTTTTCTTGTCTTTGCTCTTTCCTACGGAAACGCTTTAGCTGACCAAATACGTTATGCTAATTTCCGGGCAACTATCCTGTTGCAGGATTTGAGTGCTTTGTATCCGGATAAAAATGATAGTGAAATAGCTATACAATTAAAAAATACAATTGGCTTTACTCCTGTAGTTAAAAATATAGGCATGCATAATCCTGTAGTTTATAGATTAGTAACCCCTATGATAGAGGAAGATAACTCATTTGCAAGTTTATATCTTTTATCCTATTTTAAATACGCACCTATTTCTGCGGCAAATTTTACAAAGCCTATTTTAATAAGTGAACCGGTTGATTTTACCACTTTGAATTTACCGATAGTTAAGAAAACCTATTATCATACGATACGAAGCGATGGGAAGCGGATTTTGGTGGAATTAAACGAAGGAATAAAATAAAAAAAACTATGAAGAATAAGATAATAAAATACGGTGTTTATACTGTTTTCATAATAGGGTTAATGCTTTGTATAACCTTGTTATTTCCGCAAGTCAGGCAAATGGTTATCGAATTGGTAGAGCGAATATTGCATAAGCAAACGGGAATCTATAATGTGTGGTCTAAAAGTCTGCTATTTTATGCAATGGGCGGTATTTTCTTCATTGCTTTTTTAGGCTATTGTTTGCTGACTGTATCGGGAAAAATGTTCATGCGCGAAGTCTGGAACTCTCTGACCGAAATCAATTGGCGTTCCTTTACCTGGCCTGTGTTGTTGATGTTCGGCGTTTATTTGCTTGGAATTATAAGCATTATCCGCGCCAACTTTTTGTGTGAGGATGACATCGGACGTAGCGTTGACGGTTATCGTGGCTGGTATGACTGGAGTCGCTATGTTTCTCAAATTTTTTCTATACTCGTTCATGCCGATTTTCGGTTGACGGATATTTCGCCTTTGCCGCAAATATTAGCCATTTTCCTTCTGACTATAAGCAGCGTTTTATTAGTTTATATATTGAATGACAAAAAAATAACGACAGCAAGTCTTTTAGCGAGCGTTCCTGTAGGGTTTTCACCTTATATGCTGGAATGTTTGTCATATAAATTCGATGCACCTTACATAGCGATGTCGGTGTTGGCAAGTATTGTTCCATTTTTGTTTCTTGCACGTAAAAAAGTTTTTATGTTTTTTTCCGTAATATCCCTGTTGGTGATGTGCATGACTTATCAAGCTGCCTCCGGAATTTATCTTTTAGTAACATTGGTTTTAGGATTCAACGATTGGAACGGTAAGCGGAAAACCAACCGTGAAGTTCTTTTATTTTTGGGACAGGCAGCTCTTTCTTTCTGTACGGCAATGGTTATTTTTAAATTGTTTTTAATGAAGCCTTACAGTACCTACGTATCCAACGCAATGCTTCCCCTGCCGCAAATACTTTCCGGTACATTGTTTAATTTTCAGAATTATGTGAATACCTTAAGCAGCGATTTCGGGTTTATATGGAAAGCAATTATCGGGATAGTCTTTTGTTTCTTTATTGCCAAATCGGTTTATACATCAGCGCAAAATAAAATGATATCATTTATATTCGCTGTTGTTCTTCTGAGTTTGTTGTTTATCCTTTCGTATGGTGCTTATCTTGTTTTGGAACATCCTCTTTTTGCACCGCGCGCCTTGTATGGATTTGGTGTATTGTTGGGAATTGTAAGTATCAGCATTTCATTTAATTTTAATAAAATAGCAAAAATAAGTGCCTTGGCATTGAGTTGGTGTTTTTTTGTTTTTACTTTTTCATACGGGAACGCTTTGGCTGACCAGAAGCGCTATGTAAATTTCCGGGCAGGTCTCCTTTTACAGGATTTGAGCGTTTTGTATCCGTATAAAGATGAAAATAAAATAACTATACAGCTAAAAAATACAATTGGCTTCACTCCTGTCGTAAAGAATATAGCTAAACATAATCCCGTTATTTATAGATTAGTACCTCAGATGATGAAGGAAGATGATGATTGGGCTAATTTTTATTATTTGGTACATTTCAACTATGCGCCTTTCATTACGGCTAATATTGTGATGAATAGTGTGAAGAGCGACGAACCGTATGTTGATTTTACCACTTTGGATTTTCCGGTAGTTAAGAAAACCTATTATCATACGATACGGAGTGATGGGAAGCGGATTTTGGTGGAATTGCACGACGGACTAAAATAAAGAATTTATGAAGAATAAGATAAAAAAATACAGTATTTATGCCGCTTTTATAATAGGGTTAATCTTTTGTATAGCTTTATTATTTCCACAGGTCAGGCGTCTTTTTATCGATTTGATAGCGCAGATATTACTCAAGGACCCCGAACGTTTTTTGCAGTTATGGTTTAAACAGATGTTGAATTACGCGATGGGTGGAATTTTCCTTATTGTCGTTTTTGGATATTGTTCATTAACTAATAAGGGAAAAATCTTAGTGCATGAGATTAATAATGGAATTAGAGACTGTTTGAAAGGAATTAACTGGCGTTCTTTTACTAAACCGGTGTTTTTGATGTTTAGCATTTATTTGTTTGGAATTATAAGTATTATTCGTGCCAATTTTTATTTTTTGGATGATATTGGAAGAAGCGTTGACGGTTTTCGTGGATGGATAGGCTTTAGTCGTTATTTGTCTGAGTTTTTATCAGTATTTATTAATGCCGATTTTCGTTTAGCGGATATTTCTCCTTTGCCACAATTGATAGCCATTTTCATATTAGCAATTAGCAGCGTTTTATTAGTCTATATATTGAATGACGGTATAATAACAAATGCAGGTCTATTGGCGAGCGTTCCTATTGGGCTTTCACCCTATATGCTGGAATGTTTGTCATTTAAATTCGATGCTCCCTATATGGCGCTGTCGGTATTAGCGAGTATTGTTCCGTTTTTATTTATTGCTCGAAAAAAAACCTTTGTTTTTGTTTCCGTAATTTCACTTTTGGTGATGTGCATGACATATCAAGCTTCTTCAGGAATCTATCTTTTAATAACGTTGGTTTTAAGTTTCAACAATTGGAATGAAAAACGGAAAACCAAACGCGAAATTCTTATTTTTTTGGGAATGGTTACGCTTTCTTTTTTGTCTACGATGGTTATTTTTAAATTATTCCTGATAATTCCTCAAAACGACCTTATATCTACGGCGATTTTTCCGGTTTCACAATTATTTTCAGGAGTATTGGCAAACATAAATAATTATTATAACATTATAAACAACGATTTTGGATTAATATGGAAGGCAATTATCGGGATAATCTTTTGTTTTTATATTACCAAAACGGTTTATACATCTGTGCAAAATAAGTTCATTTCGTTTACAACTGCAATTATCCTTTTGTGTTTGTTGTTTGTTCTTTCAGAGGGCATTTTCGTTCTTTTAGAGCATCCTCTTATGGCCCCTCGCGCTTTGTACGGATTCGGGATGTTATTGGGAATAATTAATATAAGTATTGCAGTAAATTTTAACAAATCTGCAAAAATAAGCGCATGGGCATTGAGTTGGTGTTTTCTTGTCTTTGCTCTTTCTTACGGAAACGCTTTGGCTGACCAGAAGCGTTATGCTAATTTTCGGGCAACTATCCTTTTGCAGGATTTGAACGATTTGTTTCCTCCAGATAAAGTAGAAAACAAAATAGCTGTTGAGCTAAAAAACACAATTGGCTTTACGCCTGTCGTTAAAAATATAGGTATACATAATCCTGTTATTTATAGAATTGTACCACTGATGATAACAGAAGAAGGTTTTTTTAATAATTTATATTACAATGTATTTTTCAACTTTTCACCTTTTGCTAATCCAAATATAACAAACAGTATGTTGGATGGCAAACCATACGTTGATTTTAGCACATTAAATTTGCCAATAGTTAAGAAAACCTATTATCATACGATACGAAGTGATGGAAAGCGGGTTTTGGTGGAATTGAACGAAGGAATAAAATAAAGAGTTAATGAAGAAAAAGATATTAAAATACGGTATTTATATAGTTTTCATAATAGGGTTAATAATTAGTATAACCTTGTTATTTCCGCAGGGCAGGCGTCTGTTTATCGAACTGATGGCGCGAATGTCACATAAAGGCCCTGAACATTTCTATCAGGTATGGTTTAAACAGTTAGCGAATTATGCGATGGGTTGTATTTTCCTCATTGTCTTTTTGAGTTATTGTTTGCTGACAACGAAAGGGAAAACTTTAGAGCGAGAGGTTAAAAGTGAAATCAGAGACTGCCTTGCAGCAATTAAGTGGCGGTCTTTTATCAAGCCGGTTTTGTTGATGTTTGGTATTTATTTGCTTGGAATTATAAGCATTATCCGCGCTAATTTTTATTTTATGGATGATGTTGGGCGTAGCGTTGATGCTTTTCGCGGATGGATAGCCATGAGCCGTTATGTGGCTGAGTTTTTATCTGTATTTATTCATGCAGATGCCCGATTGACGGATATTTCGCCCTTACCACAATTATTAGCCGTTTTTATTCTGGCAATTAGCAGCGTTCTGTTGGTTTATGTGCTGAACGACAGTAAGATAACAATAGCAGGTCTTTTGGCGAGTATCCCTGTCGGACTTTCACCCTATATGTTGGAATGTTTGTCATATAAATTCGATGCGCCTTATATGGCGCTTTCGGTATTGGCGAGTATTGTCCCGTTTTTATTTCTTGCCTGAAAAAAAGCCTTTGTTTTTAGTTCCGTGATTTCTCTGCTTGTTATATGCATGACTTATCAAGCCTCGTCCGGAATCTACCTCTTAATAACGTTGGTTTTAAGTTTCAACGATTGGAACGGAAAACGGAAAACCAACCGCGAAGTTCTTTTATTTATTGGAAGTGTAGCTCTTTCTTTCTGTGCGGCAATGGTTGTTTACAAATTATTTCTAATGAGACCTTACGATGGCTACGTATCCAACGCAATGTTACCTCTTCCGCAATTGCTTTCCGGCTCATTAGCTAACTTACAGAATTACATGAACACGATTTACAGCGATTTCGGATTTATATGGAAAGCGCTCATCGGGATAGTCTTTTGTTTCTTTATTGCCAAATCGGTTTTTAAGTCGAAACAAAATAAAATGATATCATTTATTTCCGCTATTGTTCTTCTGTTCCTGTTGTTTATCCTTTCGAATGGCATTTATCTTGCTTTGAAACATCCTTTTTTTTCCCCGCGCGCCATGTATGGATTCGGAACGTTGCTGGCAATAATAAGCATCAGCATCACATTCAATTTTTACAAGCCTGCAAAAATAACCGCTTGGGCATTGAGCTGGTGTTTCCTTGTCTTTGCACTTTCTTACGGAAACGCTTTGGCCGACCAGAAGCGCTATGCAAATTTCAGGGCGGGTATCTTGTTGCAGGATTTGAACGATTTGTTCCCTCCGGATAAAGTTGAAAACAAAATGGCTACAATACAACTAAAAAATTCAATTGGTTTTACTCCTGTCGTTAAAAATATTGGCATACATAATCCTGTTATTTACAGATTAGTACAACCGATGATATCAGAAGATGGTTTTTGGAATAATTTATATTACAATACATATTTCAACTTTGAACTTTTCTCAGGGCAAAATATACCAAGCATTTCGGTAGATGTCAAACCGGGTGATGATTACAGCACTTTGGATTTGCCGGTAGTTAAGAGAACTTATTACCATACCATAAGGAGTGATGGAAAAAGAGTTTTAGTTGAACTAAACGAAGGCATAAAATAAGTTTGAGTTGTGTGGAAAAATCAATGAAGATCAATAACAAATTATTTGAGTTTCTACGGTTTGCAATAGTAGGTGTAATAGCAACCGGTATCCATTACGGATTATATTATGTGTTACAGAAAATTATCAATGTAAACATTGCTTATACCATTGGTTATTTATTAAGTTTTTTCTGCAATTTTTACTTGACATCCTATTTTACATTTAAAGTAAAACCTTCATGGGGGAAAATAGCTGGATTGGGAGGTGCGCACATTGTTAATTATTTGTTGCATATGGGGTTGTTAAATTTGTTTTTGCATTTAGGCGTAAGTAAAACGTTAGCTCCAATACCTGTTTTTGTAATAGTCATACCGGTGAATTTTATAATGGTTCGTTTTATTTTTAATTCAAAAAAAATATGAAAAAAATATCCATACTTATTCCTTGTTACAACGAAGAAAAATCGTTGCCTCTTTTATATGATAAATTAGTCGAGTTATTGGATGAGGCAAATTACGACTGGGAAATTTTATTTGTGAACGACGGTAGCAAAGATAATACCTTGTTAATTATTAAGCATCTTCGCGAAAAAGACAAACGTGTTTGTTATGTCGATTTATCGCGCAATTTTGGGAAAGAAAAAGCGATGCTTGCAGGATTTGATTATGTAACAGGTGATTGCACAGTAATAATGGATGCCGATTTGCAACACCCGCCTCAAATTATTCCCAAAATGTTGGAAGAGTGGGAGAACGGCTATGACGATGTTTATGGAAAAAGGATTTCGAGAGGCAAGGAAAGTTGGCTTAGGAAAAAATTATCTTTACTGTTTTACAAGACATTGCAGAAACTGTCAAAAGTTGAAATTTTGCAAAATGTCGGTGATTTTCGATTGTTGGATCGTAGTTGTATAAATGTTTTGAAACAAATGCGCGAACAGGAACGATACACAAAAGGAATGTATTGTTGGATAGGTTTTAAAAAGAAAGAAGTTGAATTTGAAACGCAAGACAGAATTGCGGGTAATTCGTCGTGGAGTTTTAGAGGTCTGGTAAGTTTGGCTATTGAGGGAATAACTTCTTTTACGATTGTTCCGTTAAAGATTTCAACATTTGTAGGAGGTATAGTTTCGTTATGGGCATTTATTTATATGATTTGGATCTTAATAAAGACGATAATTTATGGAGAAAATGTACAAGGTTTTCCTACTTTGATGATTGCTATTCTTTTACTTGGAGGGTTACAGTTGCTTTCAATAGGAGTACTTGGCGAATATTTAGGTCGAATCTTTATTGAAACAAAAAATAGGCCTACTTATATTGCGAGAGAATATAATGACGAAATGGTAAACAAATAACTTATTTTGACTCTATATATAGTAAGGATATTATGTTTAAGAATAAAGGAATTAAAATATTAAAAAGTGATATATTTAATCATATTGGTATGTATGATGTGATTATGTTACACCATTCATTTGAACACATGGATAGTCCATATCTTGTATTTAAGGAATTATACAAAATACTCAATTCGAAAGGGTATTTAGTCGCTCCTTATTAACTCACATTAAGCGGCGAGCTGGTAAGAAAAATCGCACGAAAAGTTGGGGATATTCAGTAAATGTTGCGAGACCATAAACAGCACAAATACGATTTATCCCGGTACAAATTTAAGGCTGTGTTTTTAAAATCGCGACATCGTAGTTTGTACTCAGTCAGAAATCCTGAAATTCAGAGACATTGTCTTATTTGTCGGGCAGAATGTTTTCAATGTTTTAATATAATTAATACGTGACTTCCATCGCTTTTAATGGTATGATAGTAAGAATCTAAAACGACCGGTAAATTCTCTGTAAAAGCGTCTTTATCGTTTATGTCATTCTGATAATGAACCATTTGATAAGTTCCAAAGTTGAAATATTCCAGATAGTATAAATTATCAAATATGCGAACATCTTGCAACCTGGGAGGCACCAGATATTCAATAATCGGATTATGGTAAGCGATATTTTTAACTAATGGAGTATAATCTATTTTATTTTGTAATTGGATAGATAAATCTTCTCCTTTATGTTCCGGATATAATATACTTAAATCATGCAGTAACATACCTATCCGAAATTCTGCATAACGCGCTTGATCAGCCAAAGCGTTTCCGTATGAAAAAGCAAATACAAAAAAACACCAATTGAGCGCAAGAACAGGGATGGCAGCAAATTTTTTGAAATTTGAAACGACATAAACACAAAGGATTGAAAGGAATACGCCAAATCCAAGCATAGCGCGAGCAGCATATAAAGGCTTAATCAACAAAAAAAAGACTCCGTATGATGCAAAGAAAGAAATACTGATAACGGATATTGAAACGAGAAATGCAAACAGTTTATTTTGTTCAGATTGGTATGTCGATTTAATAATAAATAGCATAAAAACCAAAATAATACCTACTTTCCATAACAAACTCAGATTTTGATTGATGAAAGTTGAATAGGTTTTCATATTGCTCAATAGCCCCGGTATGATTTGGGATATCGGAAGCATTTCGTTTGATGCGTAATAAGAAACCGGTCTCATCAGAAAAAATTTATAAACTAACAGGGCCAAACAAAACGCCAAAACAGCAATCCCTAAAAAAGAAAGTAATTCTTTAACCGGTTTCTTTCGGTAGTTCCAGTCTTGAGAGCATAGAATTATGACAAGCAGCAGATAAATCCCGGAAGCGGCTTGATAGATCATGCACATAATCAATAAACAGATTACGGAGCAAAAAAAGAATACTTTTTTGTGGGCTAAGAACAAAAAAGGAACGATACAGACAAAAATAGATAAAGTAAAATAGATAGCCGCAAACTTATAAGCCAAACATTCTAAAAAAAAGGGGGAAAGCCCTAAAGGGACGCTCGCCAAAAGACCTACTGTTGTTATTTTTCTGTCGTTAATTATATAAACCAACAGAACGCTACTAACCGCCAGAACCAATGCGGCTAACAACTGTGGTATGGGCGAAATATCTGTTATGTTGATTTCAGGTTGAATAAAATAAGATAAAAATACAATTACATACCGGCTCCAATTATACCACTCTCGAAAACCTGATACCGCATATTTAATGTCATCCTCAAATAAAAAATTGGCTCGGATAACTGTTAAAATTCCTAAGAGATAAATGCAGGACATTATTAACACAGGTTTCCGGAATGACCGAAAATCAATTTCGGTCAAACTTGCTTTCATGTCGCGTTTCACTTTATGAGCAATTTCTTTTCCCGAATTGGTAAGGGTGAAATAATCAAGAAACAGGATAAAACAGATTCCTCCGATAGCGAAAAAGAGGAGAGTTTTGAGCCACGCCTGATAAAAGTTTATTTTTCGATGCATATATTGCTCCACCAAATCCATAATCAGTTGCCGTACCTGCGGGAATAAAACTGCAATACATACTGTAAGACCAATAATGGATAATAGTAAAATAATATTATCTCGAGTTATATTTTTCCGAATGGATTGATTTTGTGTCATTTTTTATATGATTATTCGATTTATATCATATTTTTAAGAAAGCGCTGCAAAGATATAAAAAATTGGTTATATACAAAAAAGAAAATTAGGATTATTGAGATACAATTCTTAATTTTGTGGTGTTTTTGAATAAGTAAAAAAACGTCAGAAAAAAAATGAAACAGGCAATCCTAATTACTGCGTACAAAAATGTTGAACAAGCGATTCAAATCATCGATTATTTTGATAACCGGTTTGAATTTTATGTTCATTTTGATAAAAGGGCCGACCTTGACTTATCTCCTTTACGGCGGATTGTTGAAAAGAAAGTCTTTGTTTACAATACTTATCCGGTGTATTGGGGAGGAGTAAATCATCTGAAAGCTATACTGCTGTTAGGGCAGGAAGCGCTTAAAAATTCGGAAAACATACTCTTTCATTTAATTACAGGCGAAGATTTTCCGTGTAAGCCGCCGTCTTATTTTTTTGAAAATGTGGATTGTACAAAAGATTATATCGATCAGCAATCAATGCCTTGTTCGATGTGGCCCGGAAACGGAGGAATGGACAGGTTGGATTATTACAATTTTTATGATATACTCAATGCAAAAAAAGTGGGTAAACTGATCAATTTAATAATCCGGATACAAAAATTACTAAAAATAAAAAGAAGTTATTATGCCGGATTCCCAAAATTGTATGGGGGCAGCACCTATTGGAGTTTGTCCCGGAACACATTACTGTATATAATGGAATATACAAACTCAAACAAAGCTTTTCTCGACCGGATGCAATACACTTTTTGTCCGGAAGAATTTTATTTTCAAACTATTATAATGAATTCGCCTGTTGCATCCAACGTTATTAATGATAATTTAAGGTATATTGATTGGCAGTCGGGTAGAGGAGGGAAACCGGCTTTTTTAGATGAAAGCGATTATTCCCTTATTGTTTCATCCAATAAATTGTTTGCCAGAAAATTGGATATGGGAGAAAGAGCTATGGCGTTGAAGAAACAGTTAGTTTGAATAGATAAATGCATCCTAATACACTATTATGATTCAATTACTTTAAGAAATTTATTATACGCTCGCTCCCATGTGAAATTTTTTATATTTTCAAGGCCGGTTTTAGCTATTTGAAACCTCAACGCATCATCTTCTATCAATCGGATAATGTTATTTGCCAAAGCTTTATAATCCTTTACAGGGGATAGTAATGCGGTTTCGTTGTCTGTGCAAACTTCTCTATATCCGCCAATATCAGTACAGGCAACAGCGCATCCGCATTGCATTGCTTCGGGTGGCGTAAGACCAAAACCTTCTCCGTGGCTTGGACCCACAAAAATAGCTGCCTCATTGTATATTTTATTATGCGTTTCTTTATTCGGGTTTTCATAATAATGATACCATTCCGGAAGAAATTTTGGACGGGGAAAAACGCCAAACAGGTTTACGCTCAATTCCGGATATCGTTCTTTCACTATATCCAAAGCTTTGAATCCATCCTCGCAGCCTTTCCATTCAACTATGTGGTACAACATTACCACAATTAGTTTGTTTTTATCCTGAAAATCAACTTTCTTTTGGAAATAGTCAAAGTCAAACCCATTTTGAATTAGAGTTGCCGTTTCATTGTTTTCTTCCATTATTTTCATTAGCCAATCTGCGATAACTATTTTTTGAAAAGGCCCATGGTAGGTTGCCAAGACTTTATCTCGATCCCAATCCCAATCTTCAAAATGTTGAATAAGGTAAAGTTTTTTACTGTTCTTTTTATAGTTTTGCAAATATCCTGCCGTCTTAGCGGATGTTGCTACATATATGTCTGATTGAGGGACTAAATTCTCTGTCAGTTCCCAAACCCATAGTTCTGATATTCTTTTATCCAACTTAAACCATCCATCGGCTTTGTATTTTTTGGTAATCAAATAATAAATATAGAAAATTATAGCGCTGATTTTTCTCTTCGAACTAACGGATGAAAAATATAATGAAGCGGGATATACTACGCTAACATTAAAACCATCAGCTGCTAAACGATTTGCATATTCAAAAGCAACTTTTACGCCTCCACTTGGTTTAGCGCCGCTACATGGTAATAAAAATACTACTGATTTATGTTCAGTTTCCATAATATAAACGTAAAAAAATTAATCGCTAAATTAGTATTTTTTCTCCGAATAGCCAAACATTTATCTCACTTTAATCGATTCAGTAAGAAAAAAATTACATTACTTGCTTTAACTTACAAACATCCATACAGGATTGTAGCAGTATGACTATATCCATGATGCCTCACATATAATTTATATTGCGGGCATAATTGATGTATATATTCTGCAATTTGAATCATATCTTCATTGCTATGATAAATACATATTGCAAGTTTGGGTTTATCTCTTAAAATTGTTTGGCTTGCTCCTTTTAAAGCATTTAACTCAGCCCCTTCAATATCCATTTTAATTAGCGTTATTTTTTCATGCAAATCCAAAGAATCGATAGGTACAACATCAACACTAAACTTTTCAAGTTTACCTTTTATGGAAGAAGTTGAAATACGACTTGCATCATCATCTTCTAAGAAAGACAACTTTTCAATTTTATTCCATACCCCTTTATTTATCAATTGAATTTTAGGGTTATTTCCATATTTATCTTTTATAGTCTTAAAAAAAATGGGGATAGGTTCAAATGAAATTATACCTTTATAATTTGGAACAAATTTTATAAAACTTTCTATGCTATCACCTGTATATGCTCCACAGTCAATTAAAAATTCATTTTCGCCATATTTAAAAAAATTGTTTTGAAAATATTCGGCTTCCGGTGTGTAAAAATTTTCATAATTGTGTAATCCACATTTGCCTTTTATTATACCGAGATATACATCTTTACTTCTTTCGTCAGATAAAGATGATACAACAGCATTGACCCTTTTCCTGTTTTTATGAAAAAAGTATGAACAATCCTTTGCATGAAGATACACAATATATCGCTCAGGAAGAACTATTTTTAGTATTTTTTTTATTGCAGTTCTCATTCTATATATTTTTAATTATTATAAATTTATCGTTTTATACAAAAGATTGACGGGTATGAAAAAAAGCGTCACAAAAATATAAATATTTTTTTGATAATACAAATATTTTTGTACTGCGAATCGAATGATATTTATGGAAATTTTTTGTACTTTTGAGGCTTGAAAAGATTTAGAAATTATAAAATATATTAAAAGTGAGAACATTTATTAAGAGTTTACTTCCTAAGAGTCTATTGCTACTCTATTACGACAAAAATATGAAAAGGATTGGACGTAAAAATGCACGGCAATTTGTGGGAAATAATGTATCATGTCCATGTTGCGGCAAAACTTTCGATCGGTTTATGGACTTTTACGTTCCGGATAATAACAATTATGACCGCTATAAAGATACGTATAAAGGTACTGTATGCCCCTATTGCTTTTCGTATCCCCGACACCGGATCATTTGCTATTATTTAGAAAAAAACAACACAAAGATGAGTGATATTATCATATTTGCTCCAGAATATTCCATAAGAAAATGGTTTGATAAAAAAGGCTTTCACTATATAACAACAGACTTGTTTGAGCCAATCGTTGATATAAACGTTGATATTCAAAGCACGCCTTTTCCCGATGAAAAATGGGGATTGATTATGTGTAATCATATATTAGAACATGTAGATGATCATAAAAAAGCTTTGATAGAATTAAAACGCATATTAAAAAAAGATGGGATATTGGAATTAACTGTTCCTTTAGACAGGAAGTTTCAAACGGTTTATGAAGACCCGAATATTGTAAACACCGAAGATCGTATAAAGGCATTTGGACAAAGCGATCATAAGCGGGTATTTGGCGATGATTTTGAAAAGATATTGACGGATTTAGGATTTTCCGTAGAAGTGATTGATGGAGATACGCTACCCCCGTCAATCGGTGGTGCAATCGGACCGGCTGATTACGATGATAACAGAGTTTTTATCTGTAGAAAATAACCATACCAATATTAATAGCATTAGCAATGACAAAGTTTGAAATAACAACCGCATATCCATATATGAGCCTTGCGCCTGCAATCGTTTTTTTACTTGGCATATTTATGCTTAATGAAACTTTTACCACTGGAAAAGTGGTCAGATTGGTTTTTATCATAATCGGTATTATTATTACTGTGAAACTATGAAAGACGGCAATCCTCACATATCTGTTGTTTCTCCTGTCTATAGAGCAGAGAAAATTGTTGCCGAGTTGGTAAGACAACTGCACGAGAATTTGTTAACAATTACTCCCGATTACGAAATTATTCTTGTAAATGATTATTCTCCAGATAATTCATGGCTTACCATTACTACTGAATGTGAGAAAGATAAGCGTGTAAAAGGAATAAATCTTAGCCGCAATTTTGGGCAACACTATGCCATTACTGCAGGACTAAATTTTGCCAAAGGCGAATGGATTGTTGTGATGGACTGTGATTTGCAAGACAGACCGGATGAGATTCCGAATCTTTATCGGAAAGCGCAAGAGGGTTGGGATTCCGTTTTTGCTCAAAGAGTAGAAAGACAAGATTCGTTTTTTAAACGTTTATTTTCAAAAACGTTTTATGCGTTTTTTAGTTATTTGACTGATACTAAACAAGACCCAACAGTAGCAAATTTTGGTATTTACAATCGGAATGTTATTGATGCAATTTTAACAATGAAAGACAATATCAGATTTTTCCCGACAATGGTACAATGGGTTGGTTTTCAGAAATTTTATTTGCCCGTGCAACATTCCGACCGTTATGAAGGAAAAACGAGTTATAATTTCAAAGGATTGATTCAATTGGCTTTAAACAATATAGTTGCGTTTTCGGACAAGCCATTGCGTTTAACAGTGAAAATTGGTTTTGTTATCTCTGTATTTTCTTTTTTACTTGCGCTGTACAATATTTTTGCTCGTCTCACAGGTGTCATTATGGTTGAGGGTTTTACCACAACCGTTTTTTCAATCTGGTTTGTAGGCGGGATGATGTTTGTTGTGATTGGCGTTGTCGGCCTGTATGTTGGAAAAACTTTTGAAAACGTGAAAAATCGTCCAACTTTCATTGTTCAAAATCAAGTAAATGTGTAATGAAAAAAATAGAATATTTGGCTTGGGATTCAGAGTTTTTCAATAAAAAAATTGGACGAATTATTGTTGGAAATTCCGAAAATATTGTAAATATTTTAGAAGAAGCGAAAAAAGAAGATTATCAATTAATTTATGCTTTTGGCAATGAAGATTTTTATGTCAAAAAAGAAATCCTGCAGCAATACAACGGCAAATTGGTTGATGAAAAACTACTTTATTACAAGTTGATATCTGAACCTTATCCATTTTTAGAACAAATAGAAGATTATACAGACACCTTAACCGAAGAATTAGAGAATTTAGCTTATATAAGCGGTGAATTTTCCCGCTTTAAATCGGACAAAAATTTTGCAGAAGATGATTTTTATAGAATGTATAAAATTTGGATTGAAAAATCATTAGACAGAAAAATTGCCGATTATGTCTTTGTTGCTAAAGAATCCGAACAACTTCAAGGAATGGTAACTTTGAAAATTTTCGAAAAAACCGGGCATATCGGTTTAATTGCTGTTTCACCCGAAACGCAGAGAAAAGGTTATGGGAAAATACTGATAAAAGCATGTGAAAATGAATTGTTTGCAAAAGATATTTTTCAACTTGAAGTGCCAACACAAAAAGACAATACTCAAGCGTGCAAATTTTACGAAAAATATGGATTTAAAATCAAAGAAATAACTAATATTTATCATTTTTGGCTGTAATTATGATACCTTTTAACAGACCCTATTTAACAAGTAAAGAAACTCAATACATTGAGCAGGCTGTTCGTTCCGGGAAAATTTCGGGCAATGGCAACTTTACGCAAAGATGCCAACATTTTTTTGAAAAAAAATACGGCTTCAAAAAATGTTTGCTAACAACTTCCTGTACGGATGCGTTGGAAATGTGCGCTATATTGGCAAATATTCAAGCAGGTGATGAAGTAATTGTACCGTCTTATACTTTTGTTTCTACGGCTTTGGCATTTGTTCGGCAGGGTGCAAAAATAGTTTTCGCCGACAGTTATGCAGATAATCCAAATATAGATGTCGATAGAATTGAAGCATTAATTACGCCAAGGACTAAAGCCATTGTTCCTGTACATTATGCAGGCGTGGCTTGCGATATGGATAAAATTATGGCATTGGCGGAAAAATACAATCTTTTGGTTATTGAAGATGCTGCACAGGCAGTTGATTCTTACTACAAAAATAAAGCGTTGGGAAGTATCGGACATTTGGCTGCTTTTTCGTTTCATGAAACAAAAAATATCATTTCGGGAGAGGGGGGAATGTTAGCAATAAATGATGAACGTTTTATCCACCGTGCTGAAATTGTTTGGGAAAAAGGTACAAACCGAGCAGAATTTTTTAGAGGTGAAGTAAATAAATACGGTTGGGTAGATACAGGCAGTTCGTTTTTACCTTCGGAAATTGTAGCTGCTTTTCTTTGGGCGCAAATTGAAAATTTGGATGATATTCAAGTGAAGCGAAAGCAAATTTGGAATGTTTATTTTGAAAGGTTAAAGCCATTGGCAGATAAAGGATATTTTTCTTTACCTGAAATTCCTGACTATGCTACGAATAATGCGCACATGTTCTATTTGGTCTGTAATTCGTTAGAGGAACGAACAAATCTAATTGCGCATTTGAAAAAAAATGATATCTTGGCTGTATTCCATTATTTAAGTTTGCACAAAAGCGAATTTTACAAAGATAAGCACGATGACAGAGATTTACCAAACTGTGACAGATTTGCAGATTGTTTAGTGCGATTGCCGATGTTTTATGAATTAATGCAAAAAGATATAGAATACATTTGTAATACAATTAAATTATTAAATTTATATTCAGAAGAATTCTCTTTCATCGGTACAAAGAGCAAGATCTGAGATTTCCCGTATGTACCGTTCGATTTTTTTGCAATAATCGGTTCTGACCATTTAAAAAAGTGGCGTAAAAATAATGTTTTAAATCGTAACAAAATTAAAGTGTAGTTGGAATGAAAAATAAGTTAATTAATAATTCAGTTTGTAAAAAGCTCAGGAAAATTTTGACCAAAATTTTGCATAGAATCCGTGGTGGATTTCGATTTCCGGAAAGTGTGACCGCGCACAAATATTTGGATGGGCTCCGCGGAATAGAAATTGGTGGAAGTGAATCTAATTCGTTTGGGTTGAATACTTTGAATATAGACTATACGGATGAAGATAATGTATTTCATCAATTAGATTCGAAGTTGTCAGGCAAAAAAGCATTGAAAGTAGATATAATCGCGAACGGAGACAACTTGCCATTCAAAGACAATGTTTGGGATTTTGTAATAAACTCTCATGTCGTAGAGCATTTTTTCGATCCAATAAAAGTAATCGAAGAATGGCTCAGAGTAATAAAGCCCGGTGGATATTTGTATATGATTGTTCCACATAAAATACGGACATTCGACCACAACCGGCAAATTACGTTCTTGCAGGAAATTATCTCTAGGCATAACGGGGAATTAACGATGTATGATTATGGGTATAATGAATTGGATAGGTATGTCTTGATAAAGGATAACCTGATACCGACCGGATTTCAAAGGGTATTGAAAGATAATCATGAGCATTGGAACGTATGGGATACAGAATCTTTTTTGGAACTCATGACATACATGAAACTAAACGTATTGGAATATCAAGAAATTGACGATAAAGTTGGAACGGGTTTACCATAATTATTAGAAAGTAATGTTTCGCACCCTCTATTCATCAGTGCAATCGGTGGAATATTTTATTGGGCTTGGATTTGTCGTTGGATGAGAATATTGAAAAACAAGCTACCGTAGATAATCATACAATCAGGGAAACGATGAAGATGGAAAACAAGTTGTGGAATACAGACGAAAAGGTAATTATCGAAAAGATTTCTTTTTATTTGGACAGCGCTCTCGATAGAGAGCGTACCTACCTAAGCAGTAGTTTCAGACTACTGTATCAAAGGCATATACGTAATACGTTGCCTGCATGGCAGGCAAACCTGACGCATACCGTTACAAGTTTTTGCCGGTAGGTATGCCTGCGATGCAGGCAAGGTAACATAGTGTATCTGCCTCTTTTACAGTAGCCTGAGGCTACTGCTTAGTTAGATGCACTCTCTATCGAGAGCTTTTCCCCTGCAGAAATGAAATGTGTTGACCTCTTTCATGAAAATAATTAAAAAAAATATTTGCATTGTTGATAAAGTGTTTATATATTTGCAACACTATTTGAAATCACAATATTTATTTAATACCATAATTATTTATTTTATGCGAAAGACTACATTTTTTATGCTCGCTGTAGCATTTCTTCTTGATTCAAGTGCAATGATGGCACAAATTCAAACCGGGGTGTTTAGGACGCCCGTAGGGAATACTGATTACCACCAATTTACTCGAAACAGCAGCGGTGCCGCCGTATTCATCAACCAAGAGTCAACCACCGGTCAGATTCTCCGTTTGTCAAGTGGGACAGCTGCGGCTAACGAAAATGTGAAATTCTCATTTGAAAACAATGGAAATCTCTTAATGGGCCCAACATACCCTACTGAGAAATTGGTATTGTTCACCAATGATACCGTT
>Ga0123357_10001968_pt1 | contig 22465 bp, 10 predicted proteins | sample TergutEmb28metaG_FD_89873 | JGI IMG/M metagenome (GOLD analysis project Ga0123357, IMG submission 89873) | Embiratermes neotenicus P4 segment gut microbial communities from Petit-Saut dam, French Guiana - Emb289 P4 | ecosystem: Host-associated > Arthropoda: Insects > Digestive system > Gut ... | reverse complement strand
TCTTCTTAATTGGGAGCTGAGTAAATCACGCTTCCCTAAAAACATTTCTTTTAGTTGGAATATTATTTTTAATTATAAACCTTGTAAATCATTTAAACCATGTCAGTGTTTAGGCCTGACTGTGTAATAATTATATTCAGTTTTAAGCACTTTTTCCCAAGCCAGACATGGCACTCTTAATCTGGACGTTCAGCCGACTAGATCTCTCTGTACTCTGGGGAGTCAACTTAATCAGTTCTTTTGTTTCTTGTCAACGATTGTACTATCTACTACCCCAAGAATCACACCCATTGCTTCCGCTCGGCAGTATTCCTCAGTACCTGTCCAGGTGGAAACACATAAATTGTTAGTTACCAACCTGCAGATACAACAGTGGAACGTGAGTCAGTAATTTATATGTGCATTAAGCCACCAGAAGTGTTGTTGTTACTGTAGATATAATGCTGACAGCAAGAGTGTATTTAGTCTTGTGGTGGTGCAGTGTTACAGTCTTGTTAAAAATATGTCCCCCACCTCAGTAACATAACTATAAATTACACTAAATAATTGTGCCAAACTGAAACTTTTGTGCAAGTGGACAGAAATCAAAGGTTATGGCAAAATCACACAAAACCATGTCATCAAATCTTCAATAAAAATGGCATAACATTACATATCATTGCTAAATTATGCTGAGAATTTCAAGCTGTTATATTTTGTACAAGGACTGATTGAAAAGTAATGTCTCCGAGTTGTAACTCCCAAACAGATGGCAGCATTGATGCGCTACAGGCGGGAACATGTGTTATAGCATCTGTTTTTTACTCTACTTGGTGGCAAGTTGATGTGTGAATAGGTTGTGTTTTATTTATTAAAATGTCCTTATTAAAGCAAAAGTAATTGAGATGGAAGCATTATTTTGATTCAACCTACAGTTCTCAAGTTATGTAATATTTTCCACATGTAAGAAGGCAGATTTAAATTCCTCCTGGGGTGGAAGCCTGAGCACCATTTAAATACTGGCATGAGAGGGTAAACAAAGATTGGAAAATACTTATAGTCGGTAATTTTCAAGACCATGACAGGAATAAAATTTAAAAAAAAAAACTGCATTTTTGTGGCAGGACTAAAAAGATGAGTTCACATTGAATTGCCAAGATATTTGTGCCTGAGCCATGTCATCTTAACCTTGATTTTTTATGCAATGTACCAATTGAAGTGTCCAGTTGGTTACAAAGACCAGACTTATTATATATTAGTTATATAATGTAATTACCAAGGAATGAGCAGTGAGTCTTTTTGATACAAAAACTGAAAGTACTGTAGACATTAAAATTATGTGCTTGGTATAGGAACAAATGTTATTTTATACAAAATGCTAAAGTATGATTGTATTTGGGTATATTTAAAATATACAAGGCCCATATTTTATGTGGCAAATATCTTTTGTCGCTTCACAGACCATTGCATATGGTTATATGCAGTGCAGTGGTCACATTACTTGTAATTGGCATGACTTGGAGTCCGCACATTGTAGTGCAATGTATTGCAGTTATATTAGATTCTTACCACATTCAGAGAAGTTACTGGAAATTGTTGCCTTCAGCTTGCAAACATACATCACACCTAACAAACACATTCATTGCCCATCATTGGTCTGCTGGTGAATATGCAGACACTACATCCTGAATGCTTTCAGATTGCATTCAATGTGGGGATCATTAGTATACATTTTATCCTTCTGTTTGCATCACAAGTAATGGACCCATTAATCCTAGCTGCACTCCTAGCACACCATACATCAACCATATCATCATTATTCTGTGGGTTCACATTTCCACTGAGTTTAAACCAGTTAAACCACTAAACATAATGAATGTGGGGTCTGTGATGGACTGTTGATACCTGATGAACATGGAACAACCTCTCTGTGGAAATGTGGGCACAGGTGGATTGCCAGGTGTGCCAATTTAATTGTGATAATCTGGCTGATAGGATGATATTTACCACATCAAGTAAGGACCCTGTATTCTTATTATATGAAAGGAGATTACAGTAGATTATACTTGGTTACAGCATTGCCATTAGAAAAACAGAAAACCATTGTTCCAACTACTTTAGTTTTAAAGGCAAAAAAACAGATATTGAAAACAAAATCTGAGGAAGATGTGCAGGCACCACCAGTCAAGAAAGTGCGCCGTGTTCTTCCAGAACATGAAGGTCATTACAAAATCACAATGCCATCTGGATCAACGCCTCGGACCCAGAAGATTTTAGCGAAACAGGAATTGTGTAAGTACTACCATAAGAGGAACCATGTCATTAGTGTTGCGCTAGACACCCAGTTTACAGTTTTTTTATTTCTTCAGTGATGCAGAAAAAGAAGACTGTTTTTGACAGGCTGGGGGATGGATCTGTTACAAGCACAACAGAAAGTGAAGGCCCAAGTATTACAATCACTGGTTTGGGCTTCAGTATTGTGAAACCTGCTAACAGCACATTGGAGAAGGTAATTTACTACTACTACTACTACTAATAATAATAATAATAATAATACAATTGCTGCTGCATGATTGAACACAACTTCTGAATATTGGAGTACATATAAAGTGCTTTTAATGAGGGTAATTTTATTATGCATTAAGGTACTGCGAACATCAGTATCAAAATTGAAAGTGTGTTTTGCATTGATACAGCAGTCATCGGTATTCTCACGACTGGGTGAGAAATCTCAAGTGTCTTCTACATCAAATCAGGACATGTTGCAAGATAAAGACTATACAGAGGACACCCCAGTCCCCAGAGAGTCTGTGTTGCCCTATGCTGGAGTGTTCAAACAAGAACCAAGGAAGAAAATTGTGAAAAAAGTTCCAATACAGAAAAGTAAGAAACATTTTCTTTTAAAAAAGGTGTCTTGTTACATACAACACTCTGGGGAGCTAAAACATTCTTTTTACAGGATGGAGATCAAATTATAATTTAAGGTAAGTTGTACAAGGAACTTTATATTTATCAGAATAGCATCTCCTTGTTTGTGAGAATGGATCTGGTGATATGTTGTAATTATTTTTAGTTGCACTTTATAAAACATTGAATTTATGAACAGTCTTACAGTGTCAGGTCATTCACATTTTAAAAAAATGCTCTGTAACACCATGCTTACCGTGACAACCTCACTTGTTGTGACAGTGGATGGCACAGGACCTAATACACAAGACTGACTACTTTTCAGCCTTTCCTACAGGTCAGTCAGACATTTTTGGTTACTACATGTTTGTAGCTATCCAAATAACTCCTTGTTAAACAAAATGTTCTTTAGAAAATCACATGATTGGTGAAACCACCATGTGCAAAAGTATGAGTGTGTGGAAGATATGGGGTTAGGAAACCAAAGACGCCTGAAGTATGATATGTTAATTAGTGTTTAATAATCACAAAAGCATTTGTGTCTATGTATCCTGGAATGATATCACTGTTTCTAGCTGGAAGCTGACATGGTAATAAAACGATTTAGATTTCTTGTCAGATTGGGAGACAGACTGTTTTGTGCAGAAAATGATGAACTGTGATTGCTTTGTCTTCTGTATGGTGCTATAACAGCCTCCATCCCTTGTTTATGTTGCAGACTGCTATTCATTACATGACTGACTAAGTCATCCACCAAGTCCAAGGACTCATTTATATTGACTTGGCTGTGATGTATGATTTCCAGTGTCCAGTGACAGTAATGAAGTTCTTCAGATTTGCACTGTAGACAAAGTGGTAGATGCAGCAAGTGTCGGTTTTTTGTTTGTTTGTTTGTTTTATTTTATTTTATTTTATTTTATTATGTAATGATTTCTTGGTGGAGCAGATCCAGGCATGAGGTGGTGGTGTTGGACAGATGCTCTCCTTGTATATTTGGATGGGTGAGACCCAAATCTTGTGGATTCTCTGGGGCATTATCAAGGACAAGAAGCATCTTAAACGTTAGTTTCTTGAACTTCCGGTACAATTTTCAATCCACCCTATTCTTAAGCAAGACATCCCATTGTATTTGAATATACTATAAATAAAACTACATAAAAGCAATTCTAGACACAGCTTTATTAATAATTTGTCAAAAGTGACATGTTTCAGCTTTGTAAGCCATCTTCAGGCTGAATACACAGTTGCGGTATGAACTGTACATTACAATGCCATAGGAGGTTTCAACAAGCTCTCGTCTTACATCATAGTGGAATGTTGTAAGAAGTAATATACATGAAACAGGTTTTAAAAAATATAAATAGGTTTTACAAAATATGTGAAATTTCACATATTTTGTAAAGCCTTTTTAATATATATCACTTCTTATAATATTCCATTATGATGTAAGACGAGATCTCGTCGATACCACTTACGGCATTGTATTGTATAGTTCATACCACATTTGTGTGTTCAGCCTAAAGATGACTTAAAAAGCCATAACATGTCGCTGATGATACATTATTAATAAAGTTGTGTCTAGACTTGTTTTTATATAGTTTTTCAATGGTAACTCACCCTTTACTGGCATTACCTTTGGCATCACCACAGCACCAATGACTGACAACCATTTCTGTGTCACATTTTTGAGCCATATCTTTTTGAGGAAGGGTTGACAATGCCTTGTGCAGCAATTTTCACTCTCAGTGGCGCACTTATGTTAACACTTCCTGTGATTTTGTCTTCACATTTCTTGATGGAACAAATCGTGGATTCTTAAACATCAATATGGCAACTGACTCCAGCAATTCCCATTCCCTTCTCCAACTTGTCTCATGCTGCTACTTACTGTAACAGGGTCATAACTTTTCTTGTTATCCATAAGCACTTGCTCAGGACATAAATCACCTGCTTCAGATGTATATGATAGAAGCAAGAGGACATCAGTTCTGAAAATTATGAAAAGTACAGTCAAATTGCGTTCCTTATTGCACAGAACATAGCTCAGCTACTGACATGTGAATGACCAGCAGGCAGGTGCATCCTCTTGTATATTACTCCAGGCACGTACAGATACAAAACCACAAATACCATAAAAGACCTACACTGCAGTACGCAAGTTTGGCCACAATAATTCTTACACAGATAAACAAAACCACTATGTACAAACCTGCAAATGAGGATGTAATTGCAGTGATGTTCATGTGACATTTACCCAGATCATGGCCCAAACTGTATAAAACACGCAACTGAACAAGACTTGCGCAGGAACAAAACACAGTACTTCCTACTTTTGGTACACTTAATGTTGATCTTAACTTTTACTCTTTATTCTGTTATGTATAACAAGTTTTATATTAATATTGTATTCATTTAGTAGATTCATTTACATCATAGTCTTACTAACTTGGTATAATTATGCATGGCTCAGGTGGTTAAACACCAGCCCCTCTCCACCACAGAGGTCCAGATTCAAATCCTCGGCCAATCCGTGTTGCATTTGTGGTGGACAAAGTGGCAGTGTAGCAGGTATCATTGTAGCAATTTATGGCATTGTTAAGCAACATTTTTAAGAAAGAATTGATTTTAATATAGAAATTAATGGCCTGATGATGACAGGTCTGTGTTTATTGTGTTACTGTTCACGCAGTTATGCAATAACATTTTGCACGGTTGCTGTGTAGACATTAAATAAAAAGTACTGTGTGCATGCATGTTTGTATTTAAAGATGCAGGCACAATAAATGTCCCAGTATAAAGCCAGAATTTCAGATTTGTATGTTATTGTTAGATTATTCTTTACTTCTCACTTATTTTCACAGTTAAAGTTCCCACAATGCAGGCTGATATAGAATCAGCCAGACAGCTCATAACAGAGGATGGCCGTGTTGTATCCAAGATGGTCCAAGTGCAGGAACGACTTGGACCCTCAGTGTCTGATGGCAGGAGTTCATTGCAAGCTGTGAAATCTCCAGACAATGTGAAAGTTGTCAAGAAGATTATCAGAGCCAACAAGACAACAGCAGGAATTCTGGGTAAGATGTATGGATGTTTAAGATAATTAGAGAAACCTTCAGAATAGTAATCATCAACATCCTTTGTAGTGGCTAGCTGGATGATTTTGTTACCTTATATTCCCTTGCACAGCCATTTGCAAGGGGAAACTAATAGGAATATGATACACATGTAAGGTACCTGAAGTGGATATTGTTCTGAGAGACAGATAGAACACAGCAGCATTGGAAATACTGTTCATTATGCTGGCTTATTAGGATGTGAGAACCATTTCCGCAAGAGAATGTGATGTGAATGTGTGCTGCCCCGATAAGGAACATGTTGATGTCAGTCTTCGTAGGATGGTGACTGCGTAGTGCAGTAGATGCCTAATTATCTGACTTCCAGTTATTAGACATTCCTTTTTATTTGATATGCAATGTTGGTGGAATGTTGTGTTATATTTACCTGCATTCATTTCACAACAGTCTTGATACGTTACCAACTGGAAGCCCATTATGTAACAGAATCAAATACACTCATTGTTAATTGTTACATCGTGCTTTGTGACTGGCTTCAGTTGCATGATGCACTTGTGCTTTAGTTTGTTGATTGAAGTTACTAGTTTCCCATGTAGTATAGGGAATGTCTCAAATGAAAAGAGAAGGAAAGTGATTGTTTATATGGAATAAGATCTTGAAGCCTTACAGAGACTTAGAAAAGGGCAAAATTATGCAAAAAGTGGCAGATGAACTGGTGTTGTCTCAGTTACTCTTCGTATTTGGAAGAGGAAAAGAAGTTAAATTGAAAAGTGGTGTTCCATCAGAGCTTCAGATGAAAGCTTGAAGGAAAGAAAGCTGATGAACAATTTGAATATGAAAAGGTGAGTGAGCTTTATTTTTGTAGTTCACACAAAGCAAGAGAGGTGCACTAATGACTGAACCTCTGAATAGGAAAAGGCTTTAATTTTTAGTAAGGAGTATAATGAAGAATTGACTTCACAGCTGGATAATTAGCTTGAAGAAATGTTACAGAGTGAGGTGGCTCAACATGCAGAGAAGAACTGTAGGTAGATTCCTGAAATTCAGAATAATAGGATTGGAAGAGAGATTTGTTATTAGAGAACAAGTGGAGAAGCATGGCAATAACATAAGAATGACAGAGTCTATCTACTAGCAAGAAGGAAGGAAGTGACTGACACGATGGAGAGAACCACATTAATGGCAATCTTGGTGCTGTCTACAAGTTATGCATGTAGGAAGGTTCACCGTATGTTAACCATTGTGAGTGGTGCTCGAGTTATATTAACACTAATGTGCCAGTAAGTTTCTAATGTCTCGTTCTGCTTTAATAAGTTACTAGTGAGAGTATGTAATACATAATGAAAGGGACTAGGGAAATTCATTGTAGAACTTATTTTAAATTATACTGACTTGAGAGTTAAGGATTTTGATTAATATGAAAAAGGCTGCTTCTCCCTTATTTCTCCCCTGCAAACCCAAGGCCTTACAAGAGTGCCTGTAACTGCTTGGAATCATTATAGCTTAGGCCGATCTCACATGACCTGATCCCTTTAAAACACTTTCTAAATTGTGAGGTGTTGGGAGCTATTACCCTTGTAGCAGAAAGACCACTCCAGTGGTGTTTCAAGTTGCTATGTGATAAAGTGGTAACGGCAGCGTGATTATTTTATCCGCTTGCATTACCTTCTCTTTGAAACATGATAGAATGGTCTTATAAATAATGAACTTTGGTGACGTGAGCAGCTATACCATTGTCATGTAACTGGATGCAATGTAAAAGTGCTTCTTTCAACAGCTCTGACTTCTGGTGCAGAAAAGTCACCTCCTTGCTGTAAGAGAAGCAAAGAACAAATGAGGATTCTTGACTGGCGTAATGCCTCAGGTAAACCATAAACTAAAAATGACTCTTACTGGAAAATTCAAAAAGCCTGACGACTTCAAAAATGCAGCTCCACCAGCATTTTGAGTTTGGTACAGTAGCCAAAAAAGTGAGTGGATGGACCCAAAAAGTTTTCTGTTTGTGGTTCACTGAATTTGTTCCTTCCTTAGAAAGTTTTTTTTTAAAACCGACAAGGAAAGGAAAGCAGTTCTTGTCATTGGTAATGCTCATTTCTTCCTACTGAAAAGGAACTGAAGAGTGGGGATGTAAGAGTGATATTCCTGATGCCATATGTCACCCAACTCAAATGTCACTCAGCTGGTTGACATATGGTGGTGTTGCCTAATTAGGCGATACTTGATGGTGTCAGCCTGTGAACCAAGGTGCACTGAACAAAAAATATTGATGTAGACTTCTTCAGTCACTTACAAAAGTTATTGATGGTGAGGAGGTGTTTGAAGAACATAAACCTGAGACATGTTTATTGGATACTGCAAGCTTGGGAAGTAGATCAGGCAAAAGAGACTGGCACAGCCATGGAGAAAGTTACATGGAAAAAAAGAAAAACAAGTTGGAGATAAACTGGCAAGGAAATGGTGGAGGAAAATTGTAAATTCTTGTTCCCCTCTCAAAACTTATATAAAACTGTGAAGTTGCGATAATAGCGACATACAGGAATGGCTGGATCGGAGTTGAACAACATCTGACAGCCAGATAGTGTATATTGTGAATCGTGTTAGTGGGTGACAGCCATTTAGAAAACACTACTGAAGGACAAAGCAAGCTAATGGAATGGCTTTTAATCATTCTATTAGTGGGGGACTGAAGGCTATTGAGACTGCACTTGCATACAACGCAAGGAGGTGACCACTAAACATACTGCTTTTCAAGCTTTGACGTAATCTAGCCTCTAAGAAAAGGAATGAAGCGTATAAACATATGCCCATTACTTATTTCTTTAAAAAAGTAAATTTTTATATACCAACCTACATTATATTAAATTTATGTGTGGGGGTTGAATCATCATTACATTTTTATTTCATTCCTTGTATTTCCATCATAGTGTAGTAACAAATTCAGTTATGTACTGAGTCGATGTTTACTGTTACTGTTTGCATTAGAATTCCATATTACTAGCATTTTAATTTTGTGACTGTCCTTCGGTCATGTTTAGGTTGAATAATCAGGACTCAGATATATTTAATGGAGTCACTGAAGTATATATTTTTACAAAACCTGCTACAAATTACACAAACAAAACACGTTTCTCCATATTCTATAAATAAAAAAGTAAGAGGGTTACAACAGATCTTTGGACTTTTATCTTTAATTAACATCACCCTCAATCAGTTCCAGAATGAAATACAAATTTTGAAGGTAAAAATGAAATTGTGAACACTTGAAATATTGTAAGTGTGAACTTTTAAGGCCAACACCATGGCTGCTGCTTTCATGCTCAGGTCACGATTGCGCCACAATCTGTTCGGTAATTCCAAGTCCACCAAATTTCCATCTACTTGTTGTTTTGATGTATTGTGAGATTCCCTACAGTTCACCGATAGCTTATATCTATGGAGATTTTGAGCATAAATCTTCATAGTCAAGTTTTTGACTTTAAGTTTGGAACATGCAGATCTAAACACAAGTTTTGCTACGCATCAGGACGTTGGAGGAGACTTCATCTCTCTTTCTGGTGTGTGAAGTTTTACTTATTGCAGAAAATTCTTTTTCCATTCCTACTTTCTCCCATTTGATGAGTTGCCACTTTTCAGTTATAATTTCGCTGTAACCCCATTCTGGTTACCAGGTCATGCTGGTGACAGTAGTATTGAGGCAGCTAATGCTGACGCACTGGACACCACTCTCTAATGTATGTTTTTACCTTTTGTTTTGAATTTGGATTTTGGAACTCTACCATCAGCCTATTTTTGATAAGTGGCAAAGGGACTGGGATCATACGCTAGGTAATGTGAAGTGAAACCAGTAATGCACCCACAAGTCTTGTTATTCAGCTTATAGCAAAGAGATTGCCGTAACTTCAGCATGGGACGACGACAAACATCTGACACATGGCTGCCTCTATTCAGTAACCCACCTCCCATGTTTCCCTGTAATATATACCCAGATTTCAGTATATTTTAGTTGATTTACCAAGGTATGTAATCAAATGCAAACTGGTTTGCCTGCCACACACACACAGTCAGTGAAATGCTATGTAATGTTCGATGTTTTAAGCAAAGTTTTAGCCCTTTCACAAAATCCTTAGTTTATGTGCCAAATATTAACTATCATGTACAGTTGGCAAACTGTTTGCTTACAGTGTAGCTGACTCAGCTAGGCACCTACCACTTGCACTGTTACAGAAATATTTTGTCTGTTCAGAGTGGTGTTTTGTAGTTATATTAATTAATTCCAATTCATGAGCTGATTTTACATTTGGCTTTGTCATTGTTCATGTTTCAGTACCGTACGTGAATGTTTGATTTGAGATTTTCATAGCAGTGGAGATACATATATTGGCACACTGAGTTATGGCACCATGTAGTCAGGTACTGTGTTACTGTATCCATCTTCAGAGTAAAAGATTTCGACACTGTATAGGGAGGCAGTATGATTCTTCAAATTCCAAGCTACCAGACTACATTAGTATCATAATGCAGTAGGCCATCAGAGGTTTGCGATATTCTTGTCTTTTCTGGACTTGTGTTCTTTATTTTCATTTGACAGCTGAATAACTAAATGCAGTGACTTACATCATTCTGTTGTTAATCGCTTTCATACCTCTTTTTGTCTTTAAACCATATGAGTAAAACAAACTGAGGCATTTTGAAAGTAAAACTGTTCCAGAGATTAACCAGCATTTATGCAAGCACATTAACCATAACAGTCAATGCAGTTAATACTGATTTCTATCTATAGCAAATCCTACGAATGCAAAGAAACTGAGTGTTAAAGCGCGGCTTGGCAGCTCTGATTCAGAAACCAGTCCATCTACAACTACAGAACCAGCTGTTAGAAGAAAGAAGGTATGTTGCAGTGAAATATCTTAAGATGAATATCTAATCATCAGTAAATGACCATCAAGGTACACTGTTCAAAAAAGGGGAGAAAATACAATGTGTGCAAAATACGCAAAATACTTAAAAGGAAACAGTAAAATGTAGTTTGGACTGGATGTTTATGACAGACAATCAGATATTCTGCAGCTCATTGAGTCTGAAACTGGAGGGTAAGCAAACAGTATAGAAGCACAACATGAGACAAGTCATATTAAGTGCTCTTAAACATGTATGCATGTGAGAAGTAGATTTCTGTTCTTTCTTGCCTTAATTTTTAATTTGCACACTAATTTTGTTGCAGATTATTTTTTTGAAAAAACCTAGTGAGAAGGTCACAAGTGCCAGAAACAGGGTCCTGGAGCCAAGTTTAAATACTGCAGCAAGAAAGAGTGTTACATTTGGTGGTGTAACTAAGAAAACATTTATGCCAAGAGAAGCTATTACTAGCAGTACAAATGACGGTCTACGTGCATTGTCAAATTCTAAGCCTGTCACATTGAAAACTGGTGTGTTCAGCCGTCTTGGATCATGACACTGAGAAGCAGTGCAACATTCAGTATACTCTTAAGGAATGTATCAAAGCAATTATCCTGTGAAATGTCTACATCCTGACCAGAAGAAGGTAGTGCAATGATGACAAACATATGGTCTGATTTTTGTTGCACCATACCAAGGTGGTTTTATATTCTGTGATACAGTATCAAATTGCAGAAGATATGTAACCTTCTCGCTCTTCTTCTGTGAACTGTGGAATCATTGCTACATTTACTTTACCAGTTTTGTTTGTACATAAATAAATGACAATTTAAAATTTAGATGGAAAGAATAAGATCTGTAAGCAAGAATTGTCACCTTTTTGTCTTGGCCAAAAATGATAGCAAGGAGCTGAAATTTTTGGTACATTAATTTTTAGCTTTCATGCCTTGGAATAAAGTTCATTAAAGTCTGCCAGGTGGCAAGGATGTAATCAGTTTCCAAAACTGTGTGTGATCATGAAGCATATAACAGTGTTTTCTGAGTTCATAATGGCAAAGAGGATAGCAGTGGGAAATATTCATCAGTATCTCAAAAGCATTTACAGAATGCACTGTCAATAGAAACACAGATGGATGCTGGACAAAATGTGAGATTGTCAGACAGAAGAAATGCTGACCTAGATGAACCACACAGCAGCTGCCCAGACTTAGTCTTGGCAACTGATCGTGTGCAACATGCTGATGAAATCATTTAGAGGGAGCAACATGTTCCTTACAGGGAGTTATGACTGCAGCTTAGAAGCATTGAAGGAACTCTCAACACAGTAACACAGCAATGGGAATACAGAAGTCTGTTCTTGGTTTGTTCCACAGCAGTTGACACCAGAACAAAACAAAAGAAGCAAGTTGTTTCAAGTGAGTTGGACTATGTTGCCCTGTCCACCACACAACTCTGATGTGGCCCTTTTGAACTGCCATTTCTTTGATCCAGTGAAGAATGCCATTCATGGATGAAAGTTCAGGGATGGTGACGAAGGGAAGCAGTGCTTATAAATAAAATCTCTGGCTGTTCCTTTACCACACTTCAGCTTTTTCCAGTCATTTTTGGCTTAGATAAAAAAAAAAAGTGGGACAGGCTGTTTCAAGTGAACCTTGTATTTGGCTTGATGTACATTTTTCCAATTGCAATTTCAGATGTACTTCTTCAAATTTAAGTGTTGCATTCTTGTACCTCCATGATACCAACCAGTAGGAAAAAACAGATCCTAAAAGTCAGTTCTCTCTAGTAGTCTGATCAGCTCACCTTATGCTGTCTTGAGATTTATATGTGTGACATGCTTGAACCTTAATGGATCAAGATGGGACATATTGCTATTTTTCAGGTCCTGTGTACCTTGCGTAACTGTGCTAGTAAATGATGGCAAAGAGGAGAGAGACCTTTGTATCTACACAAAGCAAGTTGTGCATCTACCAGCAGCAGTTTCACTGGCCTCTCTTATGCCAGTTATAGACTGCTGAGACTGACATGCATGACTTTTGTTGGATTCACTATTGTGAGATCTAATGTTCTCATGATGCTGACTATGAAAATGGGAAGTGTAATCTTGTAAATATGTACCATACTTTCAAAGGAACCCACCATCTCCATCTTCCAGATAGAAGGTATACTGTTAGGAAGAGTACCCAAACAATACATGGTGATCCCAATGAATGGAGGTAGTAGGTTCTTCTGAAATGCCTGTATGTATGTGGGACTTCAGTAGAACAGTGATATGCCATGGTTAAGTTGTGTAGGGGAGAGAAATTTATAAATCCTCATATCACTTAATTCTTACAAGAATGAGAGTCTTTCAGACAAAAGTTGTAGATGAAATCAAAACACACATATTATGTTCAGTAACTTTTTCTGAAAATCATGTGGTTTATGAGATGATGTGGAAAAATATGATAGAGCCAGACAGGCCACAGATGACAATATAATATGGTGCAGAAGAGGTGTGATTTGGGTTCTGGATAACTAAGGTGACAATGCAGACATGCACTCATAGTATTTTATACTTATTTTTGTTAAAATCAGTACAAAATATTTTGTAGCTTGAGAGTAGTGCAAAGGGAATCCATTGTTCCACTTGTATGGCAGCACTTAAAGACTTATATTGTTGACAGGTCTATGCTAACAGCAGCAAAAGTTTAATGTCTTATTGCACTTCCATGGCAACAGTGCTTATGCAGACACATCACAATCTTATGTTGTATGTACATTGTCTATCTTGTTATTAAATGTAGGCACACCAGTACAGTCATATTTTAGAAAAATACATAATGAAATCTGCTGTTTATACTAATTGCAAGAGGTATGAATCTTGCGTTAAGTTCATGATAATGAACTACTTATTGAAAATACTGTCATCACTCATACACTTGTTGTCAGATTTGCACTTCTGTCATAATTTGATCCAATGTCTGCAAGTTCTTCAGGTTAATGGGAAAGGCTCCATGGTTCTTGCTTTGCCAATTGTCAATAACCTACCTGCCTCTACCCTCTAATGTCACTTTAGAATGCTGATCATTTATTGTATGTTTAATAAATAGTGCATTAGGCTCCTCTGCCCTAATTTGAAATTTCTCTCCATTAGCAGTGTTATTCTTGTGACTTGAAGAAGGACTTTGAAGATTTAATGTATCAACCTGCTTAAGGTCATTCAGTTTAAATTCATTTAGTGTTAACGGTTTCCAAAGTTACTTGCTCCCACTCTTCTGGGCATATCTTCTTTGTTGTCTGACTGCACGGAAGATCTTGATCGAAGGGCAAGCAGGTGAGTCATGATATTAAGAACATGCGTTCTGTATATAATTAACTTGTTTAGACCCTACTAATGTCAGCACAATTCAGTTATGGTTTGGAGGGGGGGTATTAATGGCATAAGCAATGAGCCTCCCCATATACTTTCTGTCGTTCAAAGAATTTTATTGGCACATCCTACTTCACTGCTTGCTCTCTTCCCAATATTGATACATGTACATATATTCTTCATCTTATCTGCAGTCATGTACCTGCTGAATGTAAGTCCTTAATTTCCAATTATAAAATGATGCAGCGACCATTTATCACCAGTTTTTCTGTATATCAATCAATTTTTACATTATCCTGCACTATATTAGCTTTGACATGGTGCAGAGTTCTCTCTGTCTGTGGTAAGCAAAACTTTTTGTTGATAATCCTATGACACTATAAGAATTTAGTGAATCATGTACCTTTTGTTACACATATGACCTTTTGGAACTTAAAATCTATGTTGAAGCTTGTGCAGATGTATTCTGTATTAATACTCCAGTGCAGGAAGAATGTCTTGTGCTTGGCACCATGTTGCATAATACAGTGATACTTGGATTTACGTTTCTTGAGTCTACATTTCCCATGATTATACACATGTTCTTATTGGTTCCAACACAGCTTCCATAGGAATGTGAAATTTTCCTTGAATGTACATTTGGTCTTCCTACCCAATTCCTTGAATATATGCTCAAACTGAGCACAAACAGGCATGTTGCTCTCATTCTAAGTTCTCTCAATTGGGAATAAAGAAAAAATAAGCATATTTGAGTTATATGTGTTTATCTCTGTTGTCTGCTCATCATATGCATGACACATTGTGTACAGTGGAGTAACCTGGTTGAGCTACCAACACTGGCCTGTTCTCACGACATGGTGGTTAGGCCCAGACCACTGTTGATAGCTCATCTGGGTTACTTCACTTTACACAACACATGAAGTGGAAAAATGTCCACTACATGTGTAGAATGAATAAATGGCAGCTGCCCTTATTGGTAGTGAGAATGAAGTATACAAGGTTCAGGTGAAAGTGGAAAAGTGACTTAGTTATTTGGAAGTTAAGTAGATTACATTTATAATGCAGTACACATGGCTACACTACATTTTAAATGTAGCACAATATTAATTGAGTGTATTTAATATAATAGCTACATAATTTTTATTTCCTTGATTTTACATTGATAAGTGGCCCTTCAGAAACTGTACTGGTGGTAGAGTGAAGCTGGTGTCAAGGCAAGAGCATATTGTTTACTACAGAGTACAGGCATCCCCTGTTACAAGGTGCTTCATTGTCATTCCCTTGCCAATTTTTTTTTTTAATTTGCACAGAACTGTTATGCAACTGAACCTTTGCTGGGAGCTTTCATTTGGGTTTACCACCACTGCCATGCATGAACTGATGGCCAAGTGCAGTTGGTCAGCATTAGCAGCTTGTCAAGTTGAGTGGTTTATGCCCACACTTCTCAATGGAGAAGCCATGACACATCACAGCCATACATAACCATAGATTAGTTTTGTGGTGTTCTGTGGTATAACTTGTTTCGTTCCTGTTTAATGTACTGTGGTTATTTATTTTTGGGGGGAGGTGGTCTCTTGACCGCAGTTTTTGTGATAAGTCAAAGGATGAAGAAGTGTGAATGAAAAAAGCATCTGTAAAGGTGCATTGGAATGTGTTCTTGTTAGCATTGAAGTTTGATGTCATTAGATGAGAGAATACCTGTTCAGTATTTGCAAAGCATGAGAAGTAGCAGGATCAGTTGTATGATCTGTTTTGAAAAATAAATACAAAATTAATGAAAGATAGCAGTCCTTTTAAGGTCGTCAAATTAAATAGTATCCTGTGTACCTCTACTCATTAATCTGATTTAAGTCCTGACGCTGGGAATTATCACTGAAATGTAAGCTGAGTGTACAATTCAGATATATGAACATTGATTCATATGGAAAAAGTTCCCATGCTTAGTGCTGTCCCAGTTGGTGCTCTGATTTTTTTAATTTCCAAGTACAGAAGTCATTATTAGATTTTACTCACACTTAAAAAGCTGACAGTAGTGTCCTTCAGCTTGCAATCATGCCTTACATTGGACGAACACTTTGTTGTACATTGAAATAATGCTGGTGAAATTTAAGACAGTACTGCCTAAATGCTTTCTTTCATTTTGTCTTCAGTCTGATGATTACTGCTCTTCACTTCCTGTAACATGCCCCACAAGTAAAAACACGTGTTAAAATCTGGTGAATGAGGGAACCATGATCCCCTACACATTATCATCAAAAACACTAAACAATGTGTTCAGTTCATGATGTTCAACAGCAGTGTTAGATTGTATGTAACAAATTGGTGTGAATTTATGACCTCAGAAAAATGGGCCCAGTAATCATAGATGCACTAATAGCTCACAACACATCATCCTGAAATGTCAGAATGGCATTTTGTGGATTAACAAGAAACTTTCTGCAGAACTCTGCCTGCTATTCTGGGTGTTCATGTATCCAATAAGATGAAAACAAGCTTTTTCACTGAGTACAATGAGTGTGGGAGGAATTTCTCTATCATGTGACTAATGACTGTCACCAACTGTTTAGACTTCACAGACTGTTACAGTATGGGTGTAGAGCATCTTGCTAGTCAGCCAAGCTCCATGCCATAAGTTTGCCAATGGGAAGGAACAAACTGCCTATATGCCAGATACAGGACACTGTCAGTGATGATAAAGCTAATGTCAAGTCACGAGTTCAACCACACCTTGTTGGTGTTCAGATTTCTAATAATTGGTCTTCTTTCAGTAATGTGTTGAACAGATTTCAGTGACTGTTAGTATACCGTAAGACAGACCAGCAGTGCTCAGAATTAAGCAGCTTTAAACTTTATTTTAATTTGTTTGGAATAATAACCCTTGAGGATAGTATTAGTGGTATTACTATTATCATTACTCTCTTAATCACACTTCTGAGCACCTGTCTGCTGGGAAACCATCACATGTAGCAGATTGTTGGTGGGATTAGGTTCAGACAGAGGAAGGAGCCTCCCATAAATCCAACCCTTTGTCTGTACCTCAAGATTATGTGGATCCATACCCAGGGTCACATGGAAGGTGGTAACAGGTGTGGAGGGGATACTCTGTAGAGGGTTACTAGGACACACTCTGGCTAATGGGGATCTGGCCTGCCCAAGCCAGGGTAGAAGGTATCGTGCTGAAGGCTGCATAGCACTGGGGCAATAATGGCAGTGTCATAAACGATCCCCTTGGGGAACCAGCCAGCACCCCATTGTATGTAGGCCTTCCGTCCACATGGGGCTCCATGGACGGTGAACATATGTTTTCCTCCTATTTCATGGGAGATCTTAACTGGTGACTATGAGAGATATGAATGAATAAATAAACCATTCACTTTGAAAATGGAGTAACCCTCTCCAGAGGGGCCCTGTTGAAGGAACATAAAGGGGGCTCCTTTACCTGGGACTTTGGGAGAAATGTGAGAGTTTGTTTCATCAGGGGACCTTGTTTTTTCCCCTCCAGGGCATGGAGTGATGTGTAAAAATCAAGTGGGGGAGAGGGGCATTTTTATGCTAATGCCAGCATACAGCATACTGTCCGCCATAGCAGAGCCCTACCGAACCACTTACATGTTGGTGATTTTGCTGAGGTGAGGGGATTTTTACTGCCCGATGATCTCCTGGCCTATCACAGAAAGCTTGGGTTCCTGTAGCCATTCACAGGATTATTATTATCATTACTACTACTACTACTATGGATTGTTTTGGGCTATTGAAGTGTGTGTATAACATCAGGAACATGGTGAACTTACATGATTAGGGGTTATCAGCCTCTTTGGCAGGAAATGGACTTCATCATTGATGAATTTTCTCATGATGGAACAGGTGTTTTAGTATGACCACTTTCTGGACCTGGCACAGTAGGCATAGTGGTAAATTAAGGGTAGGGAGGCATGTTAGGGATGGCCCCCGTAGCATGCAAGACCAATGGAATAACAGTGTACCAATTACCCACAACAGTTCAATATCTAGGGTGTTACACACTGGAGAGATGAGATGCAGCAACAAGCCACAGGCCTGCAGAGGAAGGAATGCCACCAATGAATTTCATTTTTAGAAAAGAATTGAAAATGTACATTCAAGGTAATCTGACCTGTCTTCTGTATCAGTATTATCAAGTTATCTACCCCCTTTTTTTTTTCACGTTTTCCTTTTCTGGCTTCTTCCTCCATTTTAAAATTAATCTCTTGCAACTCATCACATCTGTGTTCTTGTGCTGCCTATTTTCCTGCATATACTCATCTTCATCTACTCTCCTTCTCCTTGCTACTTTTTCTTTCCTTTCCCTATTATAAATGAGCCCATCTTGACCTATTCCGGAAACTAGACAACCTGCTCATTTCATTTTAAACAAGCTATCAGATTTCTCCATCTTTACACTTCGAACATCTGCGTTAAAGTTGGTTATGTCTCTTCTTATCGGACGAATATGATATTTACATCTATCCTTATGTTTATCAATAGTACCTGTGATTTCATTTAGTTCCAAATGTAAATGGGGAATGAAAGATAAAATGCCATTGTTTAATAACTGTCCCAAGCAGGGCAGGGATATCCAGGCAGATGTCGGCTACTTCTGTGACAAAGGTGTCTTGCTCAGGGAGCAAGATACAGATATCTTTTATTAAATAAAACTGATGAACTACAGTGATTATGTAAGTCAACAAGTATTATCACCATTGTCAAATCAAGGAGAATGTTCTGGGATGGGAAACCAAACGCATAAAATTTTGGTGGAATGTCTGAGAGCAGCAAATGACAACTCTGAGAGACATGCCTTTGCATTCTACCGAATTTCTTCTACAGAAGCAAAACGATTACTGTGAGCCATATCTTGAGTCATACGACAGCCAGAAGTTATATGTAGCATGATCTGGAGAATGTGGCTGGGTGATTATTCTGCACTGTTAGGGTCATCTGACATAGCACATTGTCATGATGGATCCATCTGAATAATCTTTCAGTATGCTCTGAAGCCATCTGTACGAAATAACAATTTCATTCGCTGACTGTTCAGTCACCATCTTGTGATTTTTGGCCGTTTTTAAATCAGATGTGCCAGTCATACAAGGCGAATTTCTTAAAAAGCATCCTTCATTGCTATAAACCACAGTGAAACTAAATACTCACCTTCCAATTTCATTTCAAACATACAGCAACAAAACAGATCACAAGAAGCATACACACATTGTGGTACCAACAGTGCATAATTTTACTGTTGTGTTTAAAATGGTAGGCATAAATATAATATAACATTGGTGAAACAGTAATAACACACTTTGTTAAAATGCTTAACAACTATACATGTCTATATCATAGTTAAATCCTTGTGTACAAACATCTATTCCTCCTGATCCAAACTGTCACCCACCACACACCATATTGGATGGGATCAACAAAGCATACATACTTAACCTTTTGGCGACGGAATTATTTTTTAAATTTTAGCACACCCAGTATATAAAATGTGAACAATACGGGAACCAAATGCGTTAGATTTATGAAACAAACTGCATTCTGAAGAGGAAAAAACGGGGAGTATATACAATGTTTAAAATATTCAGTACCTATATTTATCGAATAAATATATATAATGCAACGTTTAGAGGTTTGCAGTGCGGTGCGACCACTATAGTCGTCGTTAGGCGTCAAAGGGTTAACTACAATGAAGACAGGCATAATTTTTAACCATTTTAACAAACAAACTGTATTAGTACTGTTTCACCAACATTATATTATATTTATGTATATCATTTTAACCAAAACCTGTAAAATTAGGCACTATTGAAACCACAATGTATGTATGCTTATTGTGATTTATTTATTGCTGCATGTTTTAAAGAAATTTTGGTGTCAGCTCCCTGCAGTTGGCAAGACAATGCTGAAACATGGAGGAGCTATGTAAAACATAGTAGGCATAAATCATAGACTAGTGCACTGGCATACGCTGGTGTTACATAAGATTTTCAATTTTGTGACTGTTCAGTCTGCACTCAGGGTCAGGTCCCATGACAGGGACTGAAAGTCAAAGGCAAGGAAGAAAAGAAAGGAAAGCAGGGGAGAACAACTGGGATGCAAATACCATCTGGAGGTAGGAACACTACAAATGACAATTGTGAAGCTAATCTACCATGAATTCAGAAAAGTTTGACAGCATATCATATAACGAGGGGCTACAGGCTTTGAGAACATAAAGCATATATGTCATGCTTAAAAAATGGAAAGAACAATCTAGAATATGCACAAGTTGGTCATTTTTACACTAGTCAACAATTGTGAACTTTTTTCAGGCAACATGGATAAAAATATCTTTACCTTTTTTCTCTATTTTTTTTTTAAATAATAATACAGTTGTGCTGACAACCAAAATATCATACCACATATAGGTTTTAAGTAATGTAGCTCTGCTGTGAATTCAAAGAACTGATTATAGATTTTATGTTGAAAGGATAAAAGTTTTCAGAGCATAAACACATATTTCATGCTTGAAAAATGGTGAGAACAGCCTATAGCAGTGATTCCCAAACTTTTTGGGTCGCGGACCCCTTTTGGCTTCAAAAAATTACCACAGATCCTCACACCCTTGCTCCAGTAAATATAGAGTGTAAAGATGAGGGATACCATTGGGGAGACCCAGACGTAGATGGGAGGGTAATATTAAGATGGAGCTCTGGGAAGTGGGAGGGGGTGGAGACTGGATGCAGTTGGCTCAGGATAGGGACAGAGGGCAGGCACTTGTGAATACGGTCATGAACTTTCGAGTTCCATAAAGTGTGGGGAATTTCTTGACTAGTTGCAGAACCAAGTTAGCTTCTCAAGGACTCTGCTCCATGGAGTAAGTAAGTAAGTAAAGATGTGAGATATGCAAAATTAAAAATTTGTATCTCACAACTGATATTAGTTAACCACAAAAACACACCAGTAACATATGCAGCAATGCACTGCATGATTTGACCTTAATTAAAAATTACTGTTGCTCTCTTTGTGGTTACAGGAAGATTCCTAACTACATATTCAAACAGTCATACAAAATACAGAGACCATGAACTAAAGAAGTTCTGTCACTATTTTTAACGAAACATTATTCCTTTACTTAAAAAATATATGTAAACTTCAAAGTAGCCATTACAGAAATGTATCCACAGATCCCTTGGGATCTACAGAGCACACGTTGGGAACCACTGGAATAAAATATTCACAAATTAGCACTTTTTATTATAATAATGACAAATAATTACAATTAATTATTTCATATGTGCACTCACTCAAATACCTTACAAGAAGGTACAAAGTAAGAAAACTAAGTTCTATTTTCTTACGGTTACTTTCTTCTTTTATGGTACTTCATGTCGGGAAATGAGGTACCAATTTACCAGAAACTCTAGCCATTTTTATGACTAGTCACAGGGCACAATTTGAATACCACGGGCATATATCAGTTTTTACAATTTCACAGACTTTTAAAAAAATGATGTGATGCAAGTATCTTACTTCCAAGATGTGAAAGCCTTGCAGTGACACATTTTCATTCATGTCACCAAAATCTTGTTGACTATTGCTATTATTCAATCAAATGGTATAAGACCAGGAAGTTCCAGTTGTTTTCAGTATCCTTTGAAATTATGGGCCATTCCAAAATCATGACTATGAAGGACCATAGCCAACCAGAACTTGATTCTCACAATTCTGATGTGTTCATTCCAAACGGTGATGTATTCAGTGGATGGTACTGTTTGAAACGCATGCAACCCTTCCACAAGGCGAGTCACGCATTGAATGGAATGTGTTGTTTGGGTTCATACACCTGGAATTTTTAATTTAGGTGCCTGATGATAACACAGATTTTGAATAGTTTCTGTGATCTTTTAGATGTCCATGGAGCCACATTCTATCAAATGTAGAAATCAGAAGACGCTTTCAAATCTGTTCAAGCAAATAGCACATAAAGATGTGGTTACCAGCTGGTGTCATGAGAAATACAGTCTTATAATAGGCATATGCACAAAACCCATAAACACAAAAGTGCCACTACAGAAATTATCAAAATAACTGAGATTATGGTGCCTAACCTTATAAGATTGGGGTGGAAAACTGATAGTGATCAGGAGGGATCAACCAATATCATGAATGCTACAAATACTATAAATATTGAAGGGGTACAAGAGGGCAATGCAGGACTAAGGACAGACCCTCAGATGATAGTGGATCCACAAATAGA
>Ga0123357_10001967_pt1 | contig 22467 bp, 16 predicted proteins | sample TergutEmb28metaG_FD_89873 | JGI IMG/M metagenome (GOLD analysis project Ga0123357, IMG submission 89873) | Embiratermes neotenicus P4 segment gut microbial communities from Petit-Saut dam, French Guiana - Emb289 P4 | ecosystem: Host-associated > Arthropoda: Insects > Digestive system > Gut ... | reverse complement strand
ATCTGTAGAGAATATAGTATCCCAAGTTTCGTAACTTAATTTAATGAGGAAGTCATTTATTGTATGTTTGTTTATAAATTTCTTTCTTCTTCAATTTATTGTATGTTCCCTATTCACCACACCTGTCTTGTTCTGATTGGCCCAAGAATACTGAGAAAATAATACAAATTCTTATGTTTTTCCCTATATGTGTATGTATGTGTGTGTGTGTGTGTATATATATATATATAATCTTATTCCTCCTCCTCCTCTTCTTCTTCTTCCTCTTCCTCCTTTTCTTCCTCTTCTTCCTCTTCCTCCTCTTCTTCTTCCTCCTCCTCTTCCTCTTCTCCTTCCTCCTCTTCTTCCTTCTCTTCCTCTTCTTCTTCCTCCTCTTCCTCTCATTCTTCTTCTTCCTTCTCCTCTTCTTCCTCTCTTCCTCCTCCTCCTCCTCCTGCATTTGCATATTGCTGTAAGGTTCAAATACTTCTGAAAATTATGTACTATCTGTTGGGCCATATGCTTTGTACAAGGTAGCTTAGAACTTCTTGGTGCGCAACAGAAATCTGAAACAACTTCAAGTACAAGAAAGTTTATCTATGTTAGTGGCAACTTCATTCTTGCTTGGCAGAAATACTTTTCTGTTTATGGTGGAAAATAATACTTTTGTTGACACTGTATTCTTTGCACTGTAGTGATATAACACAGACAGTTGTTACAACACGTCTTCGTGTTAATTATACAAACAACTTTCAAATATGAATTGCAACAGAATAGGCAACCATCTGTTACAGACTTCAGTCTGTAAACAGTACACAGCGAGTGAAGTAACAGTATCCGTGGATTTTGGCAGTCTGAAGTGTCTGCTTTTTGGTTCAAAATTTGCTCTGCTCTTTATGTGATCTGTAAGATCTCCAGGTAGAAAGTTGAGTATGTTAAGGGGTTATTTTGATATCAGTGCAGAATACACTGAATAAAATGATGTAAAGTGTAATTTGAATCACGGTTCATATAGTATTCACATTTTTTAAAGGAACGTGAACCTTGAGCAGTAAATGGAGGTAAGTAATTAGTGTTGCAGCTGGGTTACTGTATGCCTGGGGCAAGAACCCTCAGCATTACCCACTGTGCATACAGAATAATCTCTGTCCCCACTGTGAATCAAATCCTGATTCTTTGGTCATCCAGCCCAAAGCCTAATTGGTGTACTGACACTGGTGCCCAGCTTTTATTTATTTTACTTTTATTACTGTTGATGCTAAGGTTATAGGTAGATTTGGTGGTGATATAAGTTTCACTGTAAGCAGGACCCAGTGGAACCATATGTGAAAACTAGATTTGTGGTTTTCAGGTAAGGTGATGTTCTTCTGTGGGCCGGGTAGCTCAGTCGGTATAGCGACTGGCTACGGGCTGGACGGTCCGGGATTTAATCCCGGTGGGGATGAGATTTTCCGCCTGTCCAGACCGGCCTTGGGGCCCACCCAGCCTCCTGTAAAATGGGTACCGGGTCTTTCCCGGGGTAAAGTGTGGCCAGGGCGTGCTGCTGACCACTCATCCACTTCTAGTGCCACGGTCATGGAAGAGTAGAGCTATACCTTTACCCACCCTCTGGGCCACACCAGGCCTGTAACGGGAAAACTTTACTTTTTTTACTGATGTTCTTCTGGAATGTGACGTGTAGTTTGATAGAGACTTTTCTGCACTGAAGATGGTGGCAGTATCTACTATATTGGTACCTCTCAAAGCATCATAGACCATATGCTGTCACATTTTCGAAATCTGTAACCTTAATTCCATGTGAAATTAAAACAGTAGATGTAATAGACTGATATGCCCCTGTACATGCCATCATTTGTTAGAAGAAAGGTGAACATTTAGTTGTCCCTGTCCATGCTTTGAAGATGTATAGGTAAAGTAGAGGCATAGCTGCAGTTTTCAGCTTAGTCAGTTTAGTGACTAGGCTGTGGGCTGGACAACCAAGGAATTATGGTTTCATTCCCACCAGGGCAATAGATTTTCCTCATCTCCATAGTGGCCATGGTTTGATGTATGTTATTTTATTATCATTTTGCTTTCTAATTTTCTCTGCAGTTTAACTTTTAACTCTCTCATTCTTTCCCACATTGCTTACTAGTCTGTCCTCAGTATGAAGGCCGTAGGTTCCTCCAAATATCAGTATCCATGTACCAAACTATGTGGCATCACATCCCAGAACCAAACTCTGAGTATGGTCATCACCACGAGAATCTCAAACCTCACTCCAAATACTAATTAAAAGCGGGCCAAAATCACTTCCACGTTGCACCATGTGACATCACAGCGCATAGGCAGTTAAAGTAACATTCAGTAAACTAGAGTCAGTCTCGTCTGTTGAGTTAATTATATGACCACTGCAAAATTTGACATTTGTGATTATGTTAATTCAAGTCTGTGAAAGCTGGCAAATGTATCAGGAAATCCGAATGAATATAAAAGATGCAGGGCGTATCAAGGATATCTACTTCCATATTGCTGAAGGTTAATGGGTGTTAACATATTACTGTAATGGTATTTGATACATTTTTTATAGCATGTAGTTTTTTATTGTACTGTTATAAGCTGGTGAAACACTGCTTCAGCAATATTTTCACCTTGACACTATAGTGGTTGTATAAACAATTCAGCAGCTGATGTGTTGTTCCTCAAGAATAGTCCGTGTTTGTTAGTTTAGTTGTATAAAGTTAAGAAGTGACCCTTAAATGGCGTTACATAGCATTATATTTGATTTGGAAATATTTATTGCACAGCACAAACATTTGGAATAATTTTACAAGTATTGTGCTTATCTATTGTAAGAATAACAAATAAGTGTTTCTGAGGTTTCAGGTTATGTGTGCAATAGATATTCCAATATAACAGTGTTTTTGCTTGTGACTGTGCAGTCAGATTGATAGGTATGATTGTTTTGGTGGAGCCTTCTGGCTGGCTGTCTTTTGGGTATTTTATCCAGAAGATGCAGCCATCAGGTTCCTCCAAACCATTGGTACCTGCCACACTATCTGGTGTTTCTTCCCAGAAAACATTAAAGTATTTATTTCTGTCAAATTCCAACATTGTGTAGTATATACATTCCAGTTACTGTATCTTGAAACTTACAGGGTGGGGAAGTAGGGAGAGACAAAGGAAGAGGGAGGGGCACAGGCAGTATTTGCTAGCCTCTCCAGGTGAATACCCTCCCCTCCCTGTCCGCATTTCACGAACACCTTCCAAGTGTCAAGATATGAGAACTGGACTGTAGAACTTTAGTCCATGACAATAAGGATGACATGGGCACAGCATTTAGCATGTAGCAGGTAGTTGGAAAGATAATATGAAAATGGATCTTAGAAAAAATTTTTATAAATTTCATGATCTTTTCAGTATCTGCTGCTTAGGGAAGGCACTGGAATGGGGCATTAGATGAAAAGACCATACTGTTGCAGTTACTAAGGGATAAATAGGCTTAACTCATTGTAAGTTAGGTGCGCAGTAGACATGTGAAGAGTTAATTATCTGCCTTTAACTCACATGACAAACAAGACTAACTTGTGCATTTTATCCTGCTGATTTTATTGATAGTTGTAGCTAACCAAAGTACCTGTTCTTGTCATTGGTTTTGTAATAAATACATGTCCCTAAAATGAGAAATATTTTGTTAGGCACACCTTTATTGTATGACACCTACAGGTTGCCTAGCCTAGTAGTCAGCCACCATCAGGTCTAATACAAGGACATACACAATTAAATGTAATTTTTACAAATATGGTATATGTGCTTGTATCAGACCTGATGATTGCTGACCACAAGGCTGAAACATGTAGCCTCATTCGCGTTTGAATTATTAATTTGCACAACAGGATGCAGTCTATCAATGTAGCTACTGAAATAATATTTGTGTGTTTGTTGTGTCTTCTGAATAGGTGCGCATGTGTGTGTGTGTGTGTGTGTGTGTGTGTGTGTGTGTGTGTGTGTACATACACACACATGCTGCATTTTCCTGTGTTAAAGTATGTACTGTAATAATGAATGCCTTAATTGTCTGTAACATTTCTTCATACTTAATCATTTAAGTGGAACATTAAACTTAGAGTAGTGCAAGATATGGACACTGACTTAGTCTACGTATTGTTACAGTAAACACTAAAACAGTAGTTAATGTAGATTTGTTCATGCACAATACAGAAATCACATTTGATCACTGAACAGCAAAACAAGGGATGGAAACTGAAGGAAACTGGAGGGACAAACAGTGTTGTACTGTGTTACAGATTACTGAAAATTAGTCTAATTTTGAATTAAGATTGTTAGATGTAAGGTTCTGAGAAGATTACCCTCTCTAGGGTCGTTACTTATAGTCAGATAGAAATTTACTGACATTAAGGTGGAGGCAGCATTTTCCTCTGGCACATCACTAAATCTCTCACAGAATACACACTGCCATATTGTAGAAGAAGTGATCTTCAGAATTAAGCATACTTACCTCTGATGTATAGATTTGATATTGTGGTTTTACTTCTTACTGCACCTGCTAAATGAATTTCTTCTATTTCAGGAATTGGAAGGATTATGGTGTATTTTTGACATCCGTGCTTCCTGCAGTTGAACAACTGACGCTTCACTATGGCGTGATTACAGTAGTTTAACATTACAGACTAATTTATGTTCAGTGGCATCTATATTACATATCATACATGTGGTTGTGAACTGTAGCTTATACTGAAACAGATCTCAATGGCTGCATTAAAAATAAAGATGTGTATATAGTGCACCTCTATATAATTTGGACCAAAGTGCAAAATAGAGTGGTTAGGGGTGCACCATGTTCCGGACTAAAGTACGTATCCACACCTGCAAGGTAATACTTCTCACATCGCTGGTGTGGTTCCTAGTGGATGTAGTTGTGTTAACATTCTATTCAGACTGTGTGGGGGGTTCAGGTTGGGGTTGTAATGGTAACAGTGAGGCAGCTCAGGTTGAACATGTTGGCAGTTCTCAGGCATTGCAAATCACAGACCATGGTGCTGGTGGAGGAAGTAGCAAGGGACGGGGTATTCTTTATGAGCAGTTACATGATAGAGGGAAAGCAGAAATAACAGAAAAGGGTAAGTATCCAGTAAAGGAGCTGCGACGATGGAAAAAAGCCCCGTCAGTGCTGCCACAGCATGGACAACCTGGTGAACTTGGCAAGGCTGTTCGCATTCCACCTGATCAAGAAGGACTGATGAAAGAGAAGTTTAAGCTGAATCAGTTCAATCTTCTGGCAAGTGACATGATCTCTTTGAATCGGTCACTGGCTGATGTCAGACTGACTGGGTAAGTTTCAGTAGCATAATGTGCACACTGTTTTAAATGAGTTATAACTCCATTTTACGTAATATTTGTAAGACTGAAATTTGTACAGATGTTCCGCTATCTTAAGGACATGAGAAGTAGTACTGGAAAACCTCAAGGAACGATACCCCTAACAAGATGTAGTCATAAATGGGAGTGTAAGTTTAAAATGCAGTGTTGGGACATCATGGTGTGGACTGTATTCAGCTGGTTCACAGTATGTTCATAAAGGAAAGGAATATGTGACTCGTTGAAGAGCTATCAGTTTCATAAGAAACATCCTGCACTAGACATTTGTTCTCCTGTTTACAGTGTTCTGTTTTATTGAATGTAGTTTTGTTGTAATTACGTAAGTGTTCTAAGGCCACAGACAAAGTTCTCATGTTTTGAGGTTGTGATTTTTCTGGAGGCTTTTCTGCATCCTGCTTATTGTTATTTCCTTCCAGCCCCTTCTGATTTGTGAACAGTGCCAGAGCACTTTTTATTTGCAAAGGATATGATATGCTTATCACAACAAATCTTTTGTATCAAAAGAGTGGCAAGACCATTGGAGCAGAAAGCATAACAGCTTGAGGGGGTTTATCCAGAGGGTTTTGTTCTGTAGCCTTAGTACAATGGAGGAATATGTGTAGTTTAATGATACTGTTGTGTAGCTTAATGCAGTTCTGAGCAATAAATGCAATTGCAACTGAATGATTTCCAGTGAAATTTAATGAGTGAATTTGCTATGAATGATTTCAGGTGCAAGTCAAAGCAGTATCCAGCACTATTGCCAACTACTTCCATTGTTATTGTATTTCACAATGAAGCTTGGTCAACTTTGTTGCGAACAGTATGGAGCGTAATCAACAGATCTCCAAGGCCGCTCTTGAAGGAAATAATTCTTGTAGATGATGCTAGTGAAAGAGGTACAATTACAGTGATTCACACAGTTTTTTGTTCATAGTGATGGTTAATTCATTGGAATACTGCCATGCAGGCAGTTGCCATCTTCTCATCTCAATGATTTGGGTTTGATGCCAGTGTAGTCTGTATAGGATTTGTGCTGGACAGAGCAGTACTGGGACATATTTTTCTCAAAGTACTCAGTTTTCCTTCATTATTTATCATTACCAGTGCTCTGTATTCACATACATTCATATACCATCAACAGCATATAGTCTTAATACTGACATCAGTGCATTGGTTTGGACATTTTTACAGAAATATGATTATTCAAGACTAGTGGAGGCTAAAATACGTAAGTGCAAAAGTGGTGTGGATTTGATTTCCATTTCTAAAGTTTTGAAATGTATGTGGTTTGTGTCATTTTGCCAGTACAAATGCAAAAGAAATGAATTTTATGTGCTGCATGTACGTGTAAGTTTTGTGGGACGATGTTCATAAACCTAAAGCGAAGAAGTTTTAAACAGTGTGTATAACAGTCTTTTTGGCTGATATTTTGGATGTTTCGTGTTATTCCAGTTTCTTTTGAAGCACAATATTTCAGAGATGGTAGCGGTCTTTATCAGGTTACAGGATAAAATGAGGAATCCTACTCCAGTGGGTCCCAGTAAAAGTTAATCTTAAACCCTCATTCTCCATCGTTATGCATTAAATGTATGATGTGTGCAGAACTTACAGAAATGAAATGTTCTAGGAAGTAAATGTAACTTTCAGTGAGGTTTAGATTCTTAACAGCAATTGTCTTATGGGATGTGACACCAAAGTGAGTTCAGTAGGTAGCTGCTGCCTGTTTTGGAGGAACATTGTGCTTCCATATTTGGGGTAGAAGAGTGGGGCAGATCATCTGTTTGCACCAAAATGTTACCTATCTACATAACTGCATGGTGGAACAGCATACAAGTACAATGGCTGCTGAAATCAGAAGATGCGAGTATCTCCATTACTGCTCATGTAATAACAGTTTGTAATCCATTAATGGTCACTTGTGTAAACTGTAAACAGTATTAGTTACTATGTAATATTATCTGCTTGAACATCAAACAGTTCTGCCTCTCTGAAGAAGCAACATTTATCTGCATTATGGCATTAACCAACTTATTGTTGTAATGGAGATTCAGTTTGTTTTCTGTGAGGCAGAAACTGAATTAGATGAACTGCAGGCATCCAAGTGTTAAAATGCCCCACTTGTAGTGGCAGTTTTACATATCTGATAAAATTTTTTCACTTGTTACTTCTTTCAGAACACTTAGGAAAGCAACTTGAGAACTATGTGTCCACATTACCAGTCCCAGTTTATGTTCTGAGAACTGAGAAACGATCTGGCTTAATCCGAGCAAGACTTCTTGGAGCAAAGCATGTGAAGGGGCAGGTTATCACATTCCTGGATGCTCACTGTGAGTGTACAGAGGGCTGGCTGGAACCTCTACTGGCCAGAATAGTGGAAGATAGGTAAGAGCACCATTGTGTTAAGGCAGTGGTAATGGTGTTTGTGTTGAGGAAACGTGATGCTTGGTGTGCTGGTCAGTGCACATATACCAACATAGCAGTGTGCACAGTCGATACACATTTATCAGGCACTAGTGATTTAGCTGAAGTGGCAGGAAAACAGTCATGTACAAAGTTTTAAATGAGGAAACATCTTAGAGACCAGTTATCTAAGCCTTGGAAAGACTAGAGCACAGTATCAAATGGATCATATGGACATTCAGTGAGGGGATGTGAACTGGATCCGTTATAGACTGTGGTATTCACAATGTTAGGCCTTGAGGTTCTTGTATCAGAAGCTTTGTTGTTTTTTACTATGGTTTACTTTACAGGAAGACTGTGGTGTGCCCTATTATTGATGTAATATCAGATGAAACATTTGAGTACATCACTGCCTCAGATATGACATGGGGTGGTTTCAACTGGAAATTAAATTTCAGATGGTAAGTGTGGGTTATCTTCTCTTTTGAGTGCATAGAGAAAGGATAGTAACACACAGATTTTGATTGTAATTGGGTGTCAATGGAATATTGTGGGATATACTGTGTACATTTTATAAGCGTCATAACATTTTTTAAGCAGGCAACACAGGTTGTGTCTGAAGTGAGGTGGTAGACCATTCATAAATTTTTTTAAATATAATTGGCCCAGAACAGTCAAATTAAGCCTTTGAAGTTTCATGTTCAACTAAATAATACTTAAAAATATAATTCCTGCAGCACAGGAAACATACTGTAGCCCCTCTTTATTCTGAGAATCATACATAATGCACAAATAGACTGTGTTGAATTAGGATCAGGAAAATGCAGCTTGAAGTGAAGCCCCTTTAAGTGGAGAATTTCCACACACAAGAAATTATATAAGTGTGGCTTAATGAAGATTGCCTTGGGGTGTACAGTACCATTTACAAATAAATATTGGTTAAACGTGTACCCAAAATATGCATCATTACTCATTTGACAGGTCATTTTGTTAAAAACCAGTTTTACTGCACTTCATTATTAAATATTTTGAAATAACAGAAAATGTGTCCATTTTCATTGTCCCCCACTTTCAATCATGGCTGTGTCCAACAAGTTCTTTCTAGACATCAGTATGTTGGGCAGTGATGCATGATTGAAACCTGGATGCTGAATGTAGTGGGCTATTAATATAAAACTTACAACTAATGAATTATTTATTTAAAATTTTTTGTTTACAGGTTATTGTGCCTCAGTTATTGTGACTGTGACAGTGATCAGTGACATGTTGGCAACAGTGGTAGCTTATAAATATGGATGTAAATAATGACCTGTCATAGAGTAGAACAAAGAATCTAACAAACTTTACATTAGATGCATTATTTATTTACCTATTTTGTGCACATTGTGTACAAGTTTGTTTTTGTTGTTGTAAGTAACTATTGTATTAACAGTTAACTTACCTCTCAAAGTTATTATTGGCTGTCCAGAAATTGTGTTCAAGAGCTTGGAACATGAACAGGAGAGTGGGAGACAATGGCAGATGGACATGATATTAAAATGTTTTCTGCTGGCAAGTTTGTTATGTGAATTGATGTCTGAGAGTGCAGGGAATTTTTACATATTTTTTTCCTGAAAATTTTGTCCCATATGTGCACTGAAATGAAAATCAGAGGCTTCTTTGGCCCCCTTATGTAGCTATTTAGGCTGATATATACTAACAAAATTTATGATTTATGCTAGTCATGTAGTGTTGTTAGGTCAGTGACATCTAGGAAGGTGCTGCACATAAAACTTGGTTGGAAGACACAGTATAGTGTGAGGTAATCAGTAGGAAGCCCAAGAAGGAGATTAGTATAATATTAATTAATTTAATATTATGATTTATCTTAATGGAACAGTTGATGATATGAGGCGGATGGATCTCACTCATAACTGTGTTCATTGGTATCTGTTATAGTTAGTTATGCCAAGGAGGAAGGTAACCGGGTATTTCATCCTCTCTGAAATTATCAGAACAATACAATTTTGATACTGATACTGGGTATAGCAGGAGTATTTCCACAAAGTCTCCAGCTTCGGGTGCAGGTAACATTAATGAGCCTAGGCTGATGGCACGAGTTGGGAGAGTGCACAAAGTCATGTGCATGTAGATCAGTGTGTTTCTGCAGTCAGGGTGGTGGAGATGCCCATATTTGTCTGCGTGCATAGTAGCTGCAGTCAGTGACTGAAGTAAATGTACCAAAAGGTTTGTGAGAATCACCCTGAAGGATGTCATGCAAAATGACAGCAATTTTATGGATGTAATTCTGGTATACATGAGGGTAACCATCATCCAACTAATGTGACTTTAGGAGTATCTGTTTGTGACAGAATGCTGATACATTGCTCTTCCAGGTACCGAGTGCCTCAGAGAGAAATGGAGAGAAGAGGTGGTGATCGAACTGCTCCTCTCCGAACTCCAACCATGGCTGGTGGACTGTTCTCAATAGATCGGGAATATTTCTATGAACTGGGAGCATATGATGAGGGAATGGATATATGGGGAGGGGAAAATCTTGAGATGTCATTCAGGGTAAGTTAGTTTTAATTAGTACAGTTGCTTTGTGGTGATATGATTGTTCATTTATTCGTGAAACATGTTTTGTAATGCACACAGATTTCATGGTTTATGAAACATAAAGCATGACAGGCAAGTTACCAGAATGCCTTACTTCACTTCAAGTAGCAAGTAAGCAGCAACAAAGGAGACGTATTTTGTGACATGTCATTGGTTTTGTCTTGTGTGTTTGTTCAGCAAATATGGCAGCAGTAGCAAGGCACTGAGTGTTATACAAGTGTACATGTTGGCTCTAGTTGAAAAATAAGTACTAGGTGGTTGGAGCAATGCATTAACATCAAGTTGCGTGCAGAATTAGGTGAAAGCACAAGTAAAACTTTGCGGTTGTTGATCAGTAAGATCTAGAATTTGAACACCAAAGCGTGCAACAGATGTCAGTCTCACCATGGCCCAAAAATGCACGCATGTTACAAGCCTAAATGAAGACAGTGCTGATTAGTTCTCTGCTCATAAGGGCATTGTTCACTTGAGTTTCTTGAACAAGTTTGAACAGAGAACAAACATTATTACCTGGGAATATTGGCAAGGCTACAGGAGTCATCAGAGAAGACCCAACTTCAACCTGATGTTTGGATCTTGCATTATGACAGTGCTCCTGCTCATGATGGTCACATTGTTTGGGAGTTTCTTGACCAGAAGTTGATAATTAAATTGGATCATCAACAATATTCATCAGATTTGCCTCCATGTGACATTGACTCTTCCCAGAATTGATGACTGCATTGAAAGGCCACAGGTTTTCAGACAGTATCAACCTTCAGTAATATGTGATGACTACACTGAAGAACATTCTAAAAGAGGGGTTCCAGCTGTGTTCTGAACAGTGAAAAGACCAATTCAGCAAGTGCCTTGTTCCATACAGATACTACTTCACAGGTGACAGGAACTATGAATGTGTAAGTGATTAGGTACAGCAGTAATTGGGAGGGGGGAATTCTGGGAACTTAATTGTCACACCTTTTATATCCTATTGTCGTCATGAACTCAGTAGGGTTTAGTTGTTGAAACTTGTTCCAGTTATTTCCAAGATGATCTGATCCAAGGCTGGTGAACTGTTGTGAGATTATATGCCATAAATCCCAGCAATTTATGAGGAAAGTCTGTAACATGCCCATAGAATTTTTAGGCAGCAAAAATGGGGGTTTGGAGCATGATGTATTTTAGCATTTTTAGGCCTTAATATTATTTGTATATTTCAGTGGAGGAAGTTAATTTGGAAAAAGAATGTTTAATATATGTAGTATATTATAAAATAGCAACAGGAATTACAAGCTGCAGTAATGCTACAAACACTTTTATTTACACCGTCAATGTAGTGAATGAAGTTGAATCAGTTGAGTTGAGTCTTAACTGCACCAGTGAAGAGTGAATATTTATTTGCTGATTTTGACCTGCAGTGACTTTGTTTTCATGTGAAAATATGGTGGCACACCAGATACACTTGCACACCAAACAGATTTATTCCAGAACATCTCAGAGACTTGGTATGGCTGCACGGTGTGTTCAGCCACATTTCAGAGATAACATTAGCCAACAGTAGATTAAAGTTTGAAAGTCAGTAGTGCAGACATTCATATGATTTCTTTTTTGCTACATGTTTTAATTGTCAGGTTTAATATTCATGTGTTTTACATAATAATTACACCAGTGCCAACAAAGTTATGTATGTTACATGTCCTCAAAAAGTAGATATTTTTAATGCAAAAATTGTTTCACATTACCAAGGTTTTCTTTTGAAGAATATAAGAAAACTGTGTTTAGTAAAGTGTTGTAAACTCTAAACTTCTAACCATTTTGTGATACTTGTTGCAGACATATTTAATTGCATTCCATATTAAAAATGTTAAATTATTCTGTTAGAAGTAATAATTTTTCTGAATATTTTCATATTGGTGTTGTGCTGCTTGAGCTCAAAATGCTGTACTGTTTGACCCGGATTTCTGGTTTTCTTAATTTTCAGATAAAGGTATAAGTTGTATATTTAATGGGCTGTAAAGAAAGACTGGTTTAGCAGATGTATGGGCATTTTTGTGTTTTAAGTACAAGTTGTTTCCAGGTGTGGCAGTGTGGAGGCATTTTGGAAATAATACCGTGTTCACATGTTGGCCACGTATTTCGTGACAAGTCCCCTTACACCTTCCCAGGAGGTGTGTCCAAAATAGTGTTTCAAAATGCCGCTCGTGTGGCAGAGGTTTGGATGGACGAATGGCGAGAATTCTATTATTTAATGAATCCAGGTAGATGGAAGAAATATATTAGGAACAAAAACTAATATTGTATGGCTGTGTGTTCCACCATTGATACTAACACTAACTGCTTCACTTGTTTCTGTGTTTACTAATTCCCACTAATGACATTATGTTATTGTTTCATTATATTAAAACAAGTTGGTCATTTCAGGAACTTATCATGTAGCATTAGAAATTTGTGATTTCATAAACATATAAAGTATTCCTACTCTACTACTTTATAGGTTTAACATTCATTACACTAATCTTCTAAGTTATCTTTCCCTTCTTCATTTATATGTTTTTCAAGTGATGTTGAAAAGAATGCCCAAATATCTTTCTTTCATTGTATCCAAACCATGAAAATTGGTACAGAATTTGTTGGAATTGGGACTGAATATTCTGAAAGGGAGAGTAATTTAGATTGTTGTAGTTGAGATATTTGGAAACAACACTGATAGATCAAAATGTCATATAAAGGAACAGCAAATGAAATTGAAGGACCCATATTACCTTACAGTTCACAGTCTTTTGTTTCCATATGTACTGTGAAAGCTTATGAATTTTAAAATATCAAAACCGTATTTGCCTGTTTTATTTGGGTGTGAAACTTGCTGTCTCGCCTCACAAGAAGAATATTGAGGGTGTTTGAGAACAGACTGCTGATGTATACAGTACAGGCAAAATTTCATGTTTATGCTTAAGTAAAATATAGCTGTTACTGCACAAATTTTTACAGAACTCAAACTTCGTTAGTGGCAAGATGTGAAATTCTCTTGTACCAAATTTTACCCACACTGGTCAATAAATATTTAAGGTACAGGCAGAAATTCATTTCAGACTTAAGTAAAGTGTGATGAGCATTGAGCCAATTATCATGAAACTTGTGTGCAACCAACAAGTTTTTTTTAAAAAAAAAAGAACTGTGTTACCAAATTTAATAAATATCTTGTAAACAGTATAATCACTGTTCCTATATCACAGGTTGATGGACAGACACACACACTCACAGAACTGCAAACAGAAATCCTGAAAAAGGTCTTTCCAGTTTCATATAACAGACAATAATAATCTGCTTATAACTTTCCATTATTAGGCAGTATTCTTTATAAACTGAAAAAAAAATACTTATGAGGATACTCATGTCTGTCCATCCATGTATCCATTCATCATCCATCTCTGGCCTAGTATCAGCCACTTTTTCACGAATTTCAGTATAGAATTTCTGTACAGAAAGTTGTCAAACAAGCATGAGTTTCATAAATATCAGGTCAATGACATACAGGCAGCAATGAATATCTACCCATACTTTATATATTTGTAGAATGATAAAGGTAAAATTCAGTATACGAGATCATCATATATTACCATTGAGAAATTTTGAATTTTGTGAAAATTGGTTTAGTGCAATCCATACTTCACTTAGGGACATAAGTGAATTTCTGTCTGTGCTTTCAGCATTTATTGTCAAATTTGGGTGAAATTTGATATGAGAAATATAAAGATAATACCATTGAGCATTTATGAGTGTTGTGAATAATAATGGGAAGACCATACTTTTTTTATGGGTTCATGTGTACCATAAAATCATGCATTTTGAAAGTAAAGAACACCTTGATAAAGTCTGTGTTGTAGGTCACAGACTACACAATCTGCAAACATGTTATTACTGGAATATCCATCTTAAAATAGCTTGGAACTGAAAAATTACTTCCTTGTAACATCAGTAAGGTACTCTGCAAAGTTTTATCACACAAGTATCACACAAATTTTCAGTTTTGAATATTTTTGGGTTCTTGTTAATATTTGTAGCAGTATTTGGTAATAAGAGTGGGCATCTCGAGTCCAAATAGTTGTGAAGATTATGATCTTCAGCATATGATGGCATGCAGTGTGGGTTAGGTACCAACATGTTGGAGTAACTTGCTGCCCTGAACGTGCAGACTGTCAATTCCTCCAAAATATTGGTGCACCTGAATCAGACTACACAGTTTCACATTCCAGAACAAGGCAGTCTTTATATCTGACTCCTGTGAGAACTGCAGATCTCTCAGTCTTGTATGTTGTTCCACAAGTTTGGTTAACCAAACTTATTAAGATGTGTCACATTAATTATTAAATAACATGATGCTGTGCACCACTTGCACTGTGTTTGCTTTGTGGACTCCCACAGCTAGATGCACATGATGTATCAGGTATGGAGTCCCACTGCTGGGTTCACATGCTCTTATTATTTTTGGAATCCCACAGCTGGATGCCCATGCCCTTGCCACTTACTTGGTCCTACACCTGGATGCACATGCCCTTATCCATTGCAAAGTCCCATAGTGGGATGCTCTTGCCAAATACAAGATCAACAGAAGCAGTGCATCGTGCATTATACTTCTCATTGCAAGTCTTACAAAATAAATTTTGCTCACCTCCAAGACATTCCTTTTCTTTCCTAACTATTTAACTGACTGACTGACTAACTAACTAATTAACTCCATGGAGCAGAGTCCTTCCTGATAAGCTGATAGGTCCACAGCTAGTCAAGAAACTTCCCACGTTTTATGGAGCCCAAAGTTTCATTACTGCGTTCACAAGTAAGTGCCCACCACCTGTCCCTATCCAGAGCAAAATCAGTCCAGTCCATACCTACCTATCCCATTTCTTGAAAATCCATTTTAATGTTATCCTCCCATCTATGCCTATGTCTTCTGTTTTCTTTCCTAACCAACTACATCTCTCCCTTGTCTGTGAACCCATTCTTTATCTTGCTCTTGTCCTCCTCCTTGTGAGCACAGCTGGTCTTCAGATTGAATCCTAGTCAGCTGCTTAGGGGAGGGCTTTTATGGGTTTTTCACAGCTGGCTCCCCTTTCATGAAATTTGCTTAATCCTTCCTTTGAAACCTGAATTTTGTCTGAATGCTACTTAAACATTCAGTTTCTGCCTTATAGAAAACATTGCATCACCATGACAAAGATAGACTAGTCAGTGCAATTAATGGAAATAGTTGTGTTTGTTATGGGTACTATACAGAACATATAAACACAGTATGTGGGTGGGTGTTCTCGTACATTAAGCTAACATGGATAAGATTTATAAGTACACTTGCAACGCACGAGTGCTGGAACTGTGCCTCATACTAGATTTGTGTGTCTTAGCACACCCTCAATATTGAACACCATTAAGTTTTATCCCAGAGCCAGTCAGTCTGACCCAAGTTTTACAAGATATTCCTCCTCCCCCCACCACCACCACCACCAATTTATTTTTGCACTTTCCCCATCCCTTTTACTTTTCTTCCTTCTTACTTCTTCCAGTTAAAGAAATTCTTTCATCTCTTTTCTTCCCCTCCCTCTCTCTTACACTTAATTTTCCCTCATTAAAAACATTTCCCTTTTTTAGGCATTGGTTCCCTGTGTGGTTTGCCCATAGCCCTGCTTGCACCATCCTTTCTTTTTATTTCTGGCACCCTGAAGATAGAGGCAGCAGGTTCCTCATCGTTTACCTGTTTGTGCTTGGTTCCTGTGGACAGTGGTGGAATATTATGACATCTTCAGTTCTCCATCTTGCTCTGTTATGGGTGGGTATGGCTGTGTAGGCTCAGAGACTGAATTCATCTGGCTCAGGATTGAGTTTGGTCTTAGAATGGTGTGAACACCGTAATGAACCTTAGAGTTCCATAAAAGAAACAATTTCATGACCAGCTGAGCTGCAGAATGTGGGGGATATATAGAGGAATTGCAAATCACCTAGTGCTCATCAGCACAGACACAGCAGTTACAAGTTGATGAGTATAAATATCAAAAGGCTGTGTGAGATTTGAGGTTCTCACAGTTGTGAATGTAAACCCTACTGCCATCTGCTATGTGATACCCTGTAGTCTGTTATAAATTTTTAAATATTTGAAAGGAACCTACTGCCACTTTCTTCAGGGTGTCATGTACCAGAAGATTGTATTTTCACCAGCTTATTTTTTACAGAGTTCAACAGAACTACACTCAAGTTCTGAGACCTGTGTAAAAATTTTGTGGCATGGAACATTTTACATTGAAATTTTAGTATTTGCCTTCTGATCATCATCCTTTCTCCAGTTATTTACTGAAGTGGTACCCTTGAAACATGCTGATAATTATGGTACAGTGGTTAGCACAACTGTTGTATATGTAAGGAGTCAATATTTGACATTAGGCCTGGAAACCAACCCTCATTTCATGCCTTCTTGCAGTCCCTCTAGGCAGGTTTGAGGATCGTGAATTGAAATATGCCATGGAAATTTCTTTTCTGATTCTTACTCACCCTCTTAATTGAACGTACTTAATATTTGCAGAATCTTATTAGACAAGATAGGAAAGTTGCACTCTGCACCAGTGTGCACACAGTTTCCATATGCATTCTTTGCACCTGGACAGTCTGAATTTCATTTAAGTATATTTACGTTGCATAAAGCTCAGATTTGTAATTGTAATTACCTTAATTTCTATAAATTTCACTGTTTTTTTTGCCATGAATCTTATTATTACTGTGTTGAACATGCTTTCTGATATTATCATGCCTACTTTAGGTTACTATGATTACCACATTTCAGTATTTGGAATAGTGTTGCTCCCACCTCATGAATTTGTGACTCCATCACATTGCTATTAATAAGTGTCTGAGATTAAAAATTATGGATTTGGGGTGGCCTCCTGTGGTATAACTTTCATACCAGATTTCATCAGAATCCGTGATACCTGTGGTCGGGCATGATGATCACTGTGTGTATTGTTTTCTTGCATGCTGTGTAAAGAACTCATAATGTACCCAGAATCTCTTAATCCTTGAAAAACACCTTACTGATCCTAATATGTTTTGTTTTTGTAAGCACTTTAATAACCTCTGAGCAGATAAGTTAATATGTCCTAGTTTTGTGCCACTGGGTTGTGTCACTATATGTATTCGCTGTATCATCAAAGCTGTGGCTGGAACACATTTTGTGATGTGAGGCACGGCTTCCTTGTTGTAGGTTTGGATGTGTGGCGGTAACCTAGAAATTGCCACTTGCTCCCATGTGGGTCATGTGTTTCGCAAATCCACCCCTTATACCTTTCCTGGTGGTACTTCTAAAATAGTAAACCATAACAACGCACGCCTAGCAGAGGTTTGGCTCGATGAATGGAAGGAATTTTACTACAGTATTAACCCAGGTTAGAGCACTAACACGTAACAATAACACGGTATGTTTGGTGTGGTGTGGTAACAGCCCACTCATAGCATGAAGTGGCTTGTGCATCATAGGTTTGTAAATGGTGATATTCATATTATAAACTTTTCTTCATAACAGGTATAAGTTTCTTCCACCTTCCTTGAGGGTTGTCTCATAATAATTCAAAAATATTGCTCATTTTGGTTACTGCCTTGATTTCACTGTCTTAGGTTTGCATTTAAAAATATTTCATTATTCATTTAACTTTAATACCTTTCATTTTATCTGTGGATGGGTCCTTTTACACACACACACACACACGCGTATTTTCATCATATTTTAATTTTCATTGGAAGTGTTCAATAAAAAAGTTTACTGTAAATCACACTGAAATTTGTGTAAGATGTGGGTTAACTGTGCTAATATGCTTGTCTATGTTTTAACACTAATATCTTATTGTATAGTTGCCCCATTAACAAGTAATGGCAGTGTGCTTTTGACATTATATCATGCATGTTTAAAATTTGTATTCATATTCTGTGTATGTTTTCTGTTGTCCATTATCTGTGCTGTATGAGCTATATATTATTATCTTAATTTGAAACAATATTGTAATCTGTATTCCCTCAGGCTCTATACTGTGTGAGGGCAACACATCTATACATCAGAGTGAGGTGTGTGTCTAACATTATGTACAGCAGTCTGTTGACTGTATTAACCCTTTGGCATTGAAGGATGACTGTAGTCATTTTGAACTGGAATAATAAGAAAGCCAAATGGCCACTATAGTCATCAGGCAATAACATGTAAAGTAATGGGTGGGCCATTTAAAGCATAGTTGTTTGCAGAATGCATGAGGCAATGAATTGTGGTGCCAAAGGGTTAAATACTGTGCCATTCCTATGGCCTGTATCGGAGTGATGTAAAGTGCTAATTTGATTTTGTTAAACAAGCATGTTACTTTTTATCCATGCCAAAAATGGTGTGATATATGGCTAGAGTTGTAGTTTGTTTTTATGCAATTCTGTTTTATATTGTATAACAGAGGCATGGAAATTTGTCATTTTGATTGGCAACTCCCCTCCCCCATACAAATGCCTTGCTGGGGTAGAATGTAGTTTTGATTTAACAGTAGAAGGGTAATAACATGGCTAACTTTTGGGATGTGATGCTGTGCAATCTGGTGTATATATTCCAGCATTTCAGATGACCTGCTTTATTCATCCATCTTGAAGGTCAGTTTTACCCCTACCAGACTACATGATGGCACATTTCATAAGACTTTATCTCTGTAATATTGCCACTGTGAGAATTTCACATCTCACAAAGGAATATGATTACTGTGTTCTTTAATGTACTGTAAATAGCTGATATGATAAACAGGTGTGGTTATCAAAGGGTTACAGTGAAATAAATTCTTGCATGAAATGCCATCTCAAGCAATGTTAGTATGTAGTGTCAGTAATATTATGAGTCCCCACATGGTGACATTTTTATGTAAGGTCTTGCCAGCTGTAAAGGAACAAGTCATTAGCATGTGCACTAAGTATGGTGTGATGGACATGGCATCCACTCCAAGAGAAGGTTTTCATTCGAAGTCTTTGCACTTCCTTTTGTGTGTGTTTTCTGTTTCAGATTTATTTAATATTTATGTACTATGTTTGTAGTTATTTTTTTCTGAATGCCAATTGTTCCTAGAGTTGTAAGCATCTGTAACAGACAAATAGTTGAGACACCAGCACAGAGTGTCTTACATGGCATTGTTGCCAGACTTGTGCTGCTGAGAAACCGTGCATGCATGTAACTATGACTAAGGCAGTATCATACAGTTAGTTAATGTTATACAGTTATTATAAACACTTTTAACTTGGTATAAATACCTGAGCATTTCTTCTGTATCATCATCTTCACCTTTCTGCCAAAGTCCTGGCTGCTGTGACTTTGAAATCATTTTACATCATTCTACTTGGTTGTTAAATGAAACATAACATTTTATGTCCTGCTCTTCCGTTTTCAAAATTCACAAGCCACCTGTATTTAAATATCACAGAACACAGGTAGAACACTGTTACTGCTATACGTCGGTAGCACATGATGCTGACTAGCACAGCTACAGCAAGACAGAGCATGTAACACCCCTTAATATAGCACATACATTTGCTTTGACAGAAAGGTACTGTGCTGCTGAGGATTAAGGGTCACATTATGATAGGGTCACTGTTTGCTTTTATACAGTTTGCAAAAAAATGTTGGCAAAAGCATGCCAAACAAGACAGGAATTGTATGTACGTGTATAACATAACATTGACGTGTTTTCCTGCAGCTGTTGTTGCTGTGGAAAAACAATAAGCACTACATATTCTGAGTGCATCTTTGTAGCCTGAGGTATCCAGCATGCAATGTGCATGGGCCATATTGTCATCTATGGCCTGTCTGGCTGTACAGTAGTTTTCCACATTACCTCATAAATAACACAGTATTCAAAAAAAGAATCGTTATTGAACAGATATGTATGTTTTGATTTTGTGTACAACTTTTGTCTGAAACATTTCTCATTCTAAGAAGAACTGAGCAAGATAAGATCAAAAATATATATTGGTCTTCATATAAAGTACCTGTTATTCTTGTCAGATTTTAATGAAACTGAATTTTTTTTGACAGATTTTCAAATACTACTCAGATATTAAATTTCATGGAAATCTGTGCAATGGGAGTATAGTTGTTTGATATGGACAGACAGACAGATCCTAGGATTAAAAATATTGTTATTTATGTGTTGTTATTTGGAAGGTATATTGGAGTTGAGAAATTGCTCATTGTATTTTGTCAGATATAGCACTTAACAGAATTAATTAGACTAGCTTCTATACTTAGGAGGGTCAGTTCGTGAGCCCTGATTGCCTCATAATTTGATCAGTTTAAAACAAAATACCAGTCATTTCCCCACCACCACCACCACTTGTGATGATGATGATCTACTACTAATACTACTACTACTACTACTACTACTAATACTACTACTACTACTAATAATAATAATAAAGATGAAGGAAATGAACAAGAAAATTTGGCAGTTTCCATCTGTAGTTGTGTTTTCCACAGATAATGTTTCAATTTTTCCAGTCTTCTACATTGTAGCCTATGAGTGATACTGAATGTACATGTGATCGTGTGGAAGAAGGTTTGAAAGACAGCTTAGCAGATTAACATACTACTATCCAGGGATAACTTTCTACCCACTGCAGTACGTACAGAAGTCTGGGTACTTCTTGACTGCTTTGTAATAACATTTTCATCTCACAGCAGTAGCCTGAAATCATGCAGAGTGTTACATTACCTCTAGCAGCATGTTTAAGTTTAGTCATCTTCAGGCTAATCTGGTAAAATATAAAAATGTAATAAATTCTAAAATTGTCGCGTTATCAAAATATCAATTTTGGAATGAGATGTCAGTTTCTTGCAAAAGTATTTACAGTATAGATAGCTTTATAATTTCGTTTCTGTATTAAATTCCATAGAGTTTTCCTTGTTTGTTTAAAATTTCCAAAAGATGTATATTGGTTATATATATATATATATATATATTTTTTTTAAATAAATGTAGGGGTGGACAGCTAGAGTTGGCCTGTTATTGTATATAAAAGCATGGCTTTATTGTCAGTTGTCTGCTTGTTTTGTCATTCTACTGTGGACCTAACAGAGACTGCCCAAGATATGACAACATTTACTCCATACTCTTGCCATTGTATGTGGTAACCACAACTACTGAAGAATTGTACAGCTAGTGTGGTCAAGTTTGGTATATGGTTCAGATCCTGTTTTCCATCTTTAAAGTTTTAATTACTGCACATAATGATACCTAAAAGGAAATCAGTTGTGTTCCTGGTGATGAAGAGGTGCTTCTCCTTTTCTTTATATATATATATATATATATATATATGTGTGTGTGTGTGTGTGTGTGTGTGTTTCTGCATACACACAGACACACACACACACACACACACATGCGTACACATTCACATGTACATTAGAGTAGATGATTTGGTGGTGGAGCTTGAAAGATTTGGTAGATCTGGAAAGCATATTCGGCATGTTATGCTGTTATTAGTATCTTAAACAGTGCAATCAATTGGAGCTTGAAGCTGTGTACTATGTTGTGGTAGATTGTGTAGAGAACTGTAGGTATGTGTCTGGTAAGTGATACTTACTCAGCTATATTTGCCTTCTTAAAAACTAAAACAATTCACTGACTGTACCTTGTTTTCAGGTGCAAAAAATGTTGATATAGGTGATGTTTCGGAAAGAAGGGATTTGCGGAAGGCATTAAATTGCAAAAGCTTCCGATGGTACCTGGAAAATATATATCCAGAATCACAGATGCCTTTGGATTATTATTACCTTGGTGAGGTATGTGTAGGTGACACTGTGGTAATTGTCTTCTTTATCTTCTAATTCCATTTCTGCTTCACATAGCTCAGTAAATGAACAGACTTTAACCTCTAGCATGTGGCCTTTTAAATGTTAGATTTCTGCTGTTGACTGAAGAGCTATTCAGTTTCAGTGACCACATGGGGACGTTTTCCCTTACGGACGAAAAGGGTGTGCAATTTGTGAAACTGCATTGTCCTGTTTGTCAATTTAAGGCCTTTCCCACCCCCCTTCTCTCTTTTTAATACTAATTTCCAATACCACTGTCACAGACATACTTCTGTTATGCACTCCTTATATCT
>Ga0123357_10001965_pt1 | contig 22470 bp, 15 predicted proteins | sample TergutEmb28metaG_FD_89873 | JGI IMG/M metagenome (GOLD analysis project Ga0123357, IMG submission 89873) | Embiratermes neotenicus P4 segment gut microbial communities from Petit-Saut dam, French Guiana - Emb289 P4 | ecosystem: Host-associated > Arthropoda: Insects > Digestive system > Gut ... | reverse complement strand
CTGTTCATGTTATTTGGATGCATCTCTATTTCTATGGCTTCTCTGATGAGACGATCCATGTAGCCGGTTTTTGTGGAAAGGAGTTTGGTTTCCTGTAATCTGATAATGTGGTCTTGATTGAAGATGTGTTCAGCTACTGCCGATTTGTCAGGTTGGGCCAATCTGATACGTCTCCCATGCTCTTTTATCCAAAGCTGGACGGACTGTCCGCTCTGTCCGATGTACACCTTGCCGCATTCACAGGGGATCTTGTATATGCCAGGTGTTCTTAATCCTGGTGCGTTCTTGGTCGGTGGCATGTAGCTGGATATTTTCCTGGGTGGTATGGCGACGCTCTGAAATAGAGATGCATCCAAATAACATGAACAGAGATGGGGGCTTCAATCTCAGTATATCATGGAAGCCACAGCTTCATAAACTCAAAGAGAGGAGACAGCCATCCAACACACAACATTAATCCCAGGTCTTGAAGAAGAGTAATGTTCATTTTTGAGTCTTGATCAGAATTCATGTGAATTTTGCTTAGATGTGAAAGAAAACACTACTTCTGTTTTACACAAATCCCTCCTTTAGTGATGTTTAAACATGACAGGCAGTGTGCTTGTAAATGTAACTTTGAGGCACATTCTTGCAAGCATTGTTGCCTTGGAAAAATCAATATGTATTACATATTCTGAGTATGTGTGTATTTGTAGCCCTAGGTATCCAGCATACAATGCACATGCCCCATTTTGTCATCTGTCACCTGCCTGGCTGTACAATATTTTTCTGCATTATGTCATAAATGGCAAGATTTTCACAAAATTTATTGAACATGAAATGTGTCTACAACTTTTGCCTGCAACATTTCCTGTTCGAAGAACAATTGAGTGAGATGTGATCGAAGATGTTTATTGGTCTTCATGTACCTCGTTATTCTTGGCCAGTTTGAATGAAACTTGAATTTCCTCAACAGACCTTCAAAAAATACTCAGGAAACATCAAATTTCACGAAAATTCGCCCAGTAGGATCCTGTTCATGCGGACATACAGACTGATATCATGATGAAGCTAATAGTAGCTTTTTGCAATTCTGCGCATGCACCTAAAAGCAGTCTGTTTATTCTGAGAATCATTGAAAACCCATGAATAGACTCTGTGGGCGTGATGCCAAGTTCATAGACGTCAAAGCGTGGTATTTCTACAGTGCCTTCTATGTTATAAACAATTCTCACCGTTCCTTTGAATGAGGTGGATCTTCGCTTGGCTTGCAAGGTGTACGGAAGTTTCGTAAAGCAGAATAATGAGGGTTTAATTGGTCATCTGCTGTGGAAGAGTGGGAGTAAGCCAAGGGCAGTTACGGCTGTAACTTCCTGCTTACAGTGGTGACGTTCACCGCGACACGAACAATCACTGACTTGTATTATTTTTTACGCAGTATGAAACAGGGACAGTCTGTTACCAGACACTCTTGAATAACATGCGCGGTTTTTCTGAAGCTGGCCCCAAGGTCGTGTCAGCGGAGTGTCGATATGCAGAGCCAGGAGGCATGTAAAAATAGAAAATGGCGTCAGGCAGTATGCAAACATTCTGTTGCGACATTATTGACAATGGAGTATTGATTTGGTGCTTGTTTTGTTGGAGGGTCGTAAGGAACAAGATTAATAGTTAGTTGTACGTCTTTCACTGGTATTCATATTGTCCACGATAAGCAGAGTGCCTGCTTTATGTAACATGAAACGGGAGCCGGTGTAGTGATTAGGCTACGGGGCGGATCGTCCGGGGTTCGATTCTCGGCAATTGCATGGGATTTTTCTCCTCCATAATGTTCAAACGCACCCTGGGTCCCACCGGGATTTTTCCCCGTGGTAAAGCGGGGACCGGGCCGTGAATTTGACCACTCACCTCCGTCTAGTGCCGATGTTGAGAATGAGTGGAGCCTTACCTCTATTTCCCCTATAGGCCTTCATGGCATTGGCGGGGACAACTTCACTTCCATGGAGCATAAAACCCTGTCATTTGTTGAAGACTTCATTTCAAGGGATATTACGTGTCCATATAATGCCTTCATTTGAAGGTAGGGGAACGAGGAAGTAAAACTGGTTGTTCAATGTATGACGCTTATCACACACGGGGGGGAGGAGGAGGAGGAAACTATTCAGAATCTAATTATACGTTAATATTAGAGAAGCAATGCTAGGATAGTTCAGTCAGTGTGGTGCTTAGACTGTGGGTTTCGATTCGCAGAAGGAGAAGAAATTTTTCTGTCCTCCATGGCATTCAAAGAAGTTATGCAGCCCACCCACTGTCCTGGCTGGAACTTACTGGGGGTTCTTCACCAGGCACAAAGGACTGGGACATCAAACTGACCACTTTCATCCATCCCATGCCATGGTTAGGAATGTGTGAAGGTGTACCTTCACTTTCCCGTATATCTTTTTGGTGTGCTGCTTTCTTAAGCACAGAGATGACTAGAATTGCGACTATATATATATATATATATAATAACTTGAATTTTTTACTGTATTTTTAAAGACTATTAAAAATAAATAATTAGACTATGGCAGAAGTAAAGAATGGAAATGAAGAGAGACATGGAAGGAGCTGGTCACTAGGCCAATACGTGGAAGCAGGCATTTTTAAAATAGTAGGAAGATGAGACTGAAAGGGAAAGGCAGTGGTAACAGAATAGGTCTACAGGTCCAAGTGCGAATGGTGCGTTGAGTGTAAACTGGCTTTGGCATTTTGTCAAGGTATACTGATCTGTCTGAGGTATTTTCAGAAAAGTACTCCCAGTGTCCGACATACATCTTCAGATGATGTTAGTTGATGGCTTATAGTTACCCACTGATTGTGAGTGATTATCACGGGTGGTAGCATGTTGATTTGCATGTTTGGTGTCCTTTTAAAGTAACATGCCAGGACAAGCTATGTCATCTGAGGTTATGCATGCTGCACCTCAGGCACTTCAGAGAAATTTAATTGCCAATTTATTTCATCCTTTTGACAACAATGTGTGTAGGATACATCCATGTTTTCTTATACTAAGTTTTTATAATTCTATTTAGCTAATGCAATTCATATACAATATAAAAATTATACATAACAATTATGATTCATATACAGTATAAAAACATACACCTTCTTTCTGCTAATACAGATAAACATTCATATGACTCTACATACTCGTTACCCATTTATCATACCTCTACAGAAGTGAAGTACTTCTACACATTTAATATAAATCACACACACAACATGTTTTTTCACTCCATACACTAAACAATTTCTCTTTGTCCACATTTGCACCAAAAGTAATATCAGTAAACTAAAACTTTAAAATTTTCTCTATTTACTAAAAAAATTATATCACCCATACATTGCTAGTTTTATTAGTAATTTGATTGCCAATACCATACTTTACCATAAAATTCCCTTTCAGGGTGCCTGCATGTAGGACAAGTATTCCTTCACTGAATGAAAGGTCTGTTGTAATAAAAAGGCTTTAAGTGTTTTTAAAAGGTTTTAAATTCTCTGAGTTTTTGAAATAATTTGGAAGCTTATTATATAATTTTGTCCCCAAATTAATTACACTCTTTTAAAAAATATCAGTTAATGAGTGGCTGCTTACAGTGGGTGACCGCTTTCTGCCAAATACCTCTTCAGTACAACATTTACCTTTACCCTGCCCAAGGTCATGTGCTGTTACTTAGGAACACCTGTTGATACAGCTTTAGAGAAAGCTGAATAACAAACTGCTGTTATGAGACAAGTGCTTGTGAGGAGTGTTTGGCAAGTAACTGGGCAGAAAATCATGGGGTTGTATTAATTTTGTGTGTTTTTCCAGGCATGGACACTGGCAATGGGAAAACACTCTAGGCATCAGCCTGCCCTCTCCTTAGATTTTGTAAAATATCCAAAATGGATGACACTTGAAAAATGTGTAAATGTATCAAATATTGATTGTAAATATTAAAATAATTTAAACAAAAATATTTAATTTAGACACGTGAAACTTTGGGGCTATCTGTAAAAAATATTCTTAAATGGCTTAAATTTAACTTTTTAAGCAAAGCTTGTGGTCATGTTCATGTTACTGGATTAAAGTTCGTTTTTAAAAGCACCAGTTTTGATGACTAATGTTTTGTCTTGAAACCATGTATTTTTTGAAGTGTAATGTTTTATATATTAAAAAACTTGAAGATTAAGTGTTGCAGGATGTGACCACATGTGTTCATCGTTAGTTACTGATGTTTTAGAGGAGATGGCTCCCCATTTTCAGGATGGTACTCTTGGGCTTACCTGAAGATAGAGACAGCAAGCGTCTCCAAAATGTCATTAAATAATTACCATTCTATATAGTGCATTATCTCAGGAGGCTAAATGTTTTCAACAATGCTATAAAAACCTCAGATTACACAGTACTTATATATGTTTATACACCTCTCCTCCAGTTCCAAAAATGAATGCATTATATGCTGCCATAGTCAATTCCCTGTTACATAGATGGACAAAGAGCAGCCTGCAGACCAGTAAAGTTGATTGGCTCTTGAAACAATTTTGTGTGTCCAGAAGGTACAGAAGAAGCCAATGTATACCTTTTGAAACATAGATATTGATACAATATGGAAACACATTTCTCAATTCTGACTTTAGTCAGTGTTCAACTTCCCCTAAGTCAGCACTCTTACTTAGCTGTTTGCCTGTCCCTTAGCTGAGCTGGGATCCATGGTTAATAAAGTAAATGGGTGCAGGGGACAGAGTTTTAGTTTTCATTACCATGTTCAGACCATGTTTGGGCCTACTAACCTTTGTATGCACAGGTGCCATTGCTGAGTTAAAGAGCTGGAGTGGGCTGAACACTCACCTGTCTAGTGCCATGGACTAGAGTACTTGGAGCTTCACCTCATTGTTTTCCTCTAGACCTGTGCCTAATGTCATTGTGTTTATGCATGGCAGCAGCAGTACTCTAATCCAGATCTAATAATGTATCATTTGTAGCTGTATTTGAGAATGAAAACTGATTGGTGATATCTGATCTGTAATGGCAGTTACCAATCTTCCTCTTGGTTTGATAAACCAGCCTGTCACTCTTCCTTAGTGTAAATACACATCACAGTCAAAACAGTTTCCATTAACCTTGTTCACTCCTGAGCTCTATACTTCCACTCAAAGACAGTCGGAATCAATACTTGCACTATGTAAGGTAATTCCATTGGAGTGTGGTACATTATTGGATAAAGTGATTGTTGGTGTGGTTGAACAGTGTTAATGAGGAGGAGAAGAATACTGTGTTATAGATGTAACACCACTTAGTCTGGTTGAATTTACTGGACTATATGGTGTCACGTCCCAGAAGGAACTGTTATTTGTGGCAGTTGCTGTGGCAACATGAAATTTCACATGGTAATGAGCTGATTTATTGTACAATTTTGAACCTTTGATGGTGGTCTGCCTTCTGCAACATTGTGGTATTTGAAGGCTAATCTGTGCAAGAGAACTGTGTACTGATAGCAAGATCCGTCTTTCCTTTCTTTCTTTCTTTCTTATTGACAAGTGTGTGTATGTTTCTGTACATTTCTTATTGGTGTCTTTTGTATCATCATCATCCCTACCGTCCATGTAACTTCATTCAGTTACCGCAGTATAGTGAAATGTATCTATAAATTTTACTGGTGTACATGTCATAACATAGAAAGTTCCAGTGATTAGTCATATATTTTGAACAGGATTCAAGTAGGGTTGAGATGAAGGAAGTAAAAATCCCCATGTAAGCACCATTATGTGAAGGTGTGTACATGGGAGTTATAGTAAAGGTTGTCACATTTTTTACTACATCATTGGTGTGCAAGTGAGTGTCCCACCTGCTTTACTCCTAGGGAAATGTGATCTTGTAAAGGAGGGCTGCTGAAAGTTGCAGTAGATAAAGAGCTTGTCAGGTAGATGGACAGGCAGACACTGAACTTGTAAGACAGTGTGCACTGAATTTGTGAAAAAACTGAAATTTACTTTCTTTCTATAGGAGCTTGACTGGGAAGTGGAGTTGGCTGTCATTATCGGAAAACGTGCACGTGATGTTCGCCCAACAGATGCGATGGATCATGTGTTTGGTTTCACAGTGGCACAGGACATAACGGCTCGTGACTGGCAGAAGAAACGAAACGGTGGACAGTGGCTCCTTGGGAAAAGTATGGATGGTTCTTGCCCTCTTGGTCCATCTGTTGTATTGAAGGAGGTAGTGGCAGATCCCTATGCCTTGCCTATACGTTGTAAAGTGAATGGAAAAGTGAAGCAAGATGGCAACACCAGTGAACTGGTCCACAAGATTGACTACCTTGTTTCTTACTTGTCACAGTAAGTTTGGAGGTGTTGTTACAGCTGAATGAATTGTAACTTGAAGAATAAAAGACCAACTTGATGTCACTTGCTATTTTATTTCACTTCTTATGCACTCAATATGTTTCAGACATTAATGTATCCTTCATCAGGAGCTTGTGACTATTTTGTTGAATTACTATACTGGTCGTTTTGTTCTCGGTTCGATGCGTGTTGGAGATTCGGTGTGGTTGGGTTGGAGTGGTATCTGTGTTGCAGGCTGAAGCCTGCAACATGGATCGAACCAAGAACAAAACGACCAATGTGGTAATTCAACAGAATAGTTGCAAGCTCCCGATGAGGGATATGTTAATGTCTGAAACATACTGAGCACATAAGAAGTGAAATAAAATAGGAAGTGACATTAAGTTGGTCTTTTATTCTTCAACTATCTCAATGATGCACGGTCCAATAAACATAAGAATTGTAACTTATTTGGAGCAAGTAGATAGGCCAAGATAACTTTTGGCTAAATTGATGGGCCACAGGTTGAAAGACTAGGATTCTTTGTTTAGTAAGGACAGGAATTTTTATTTCTTCCACCAGCTGTGAGTCCCACTCAGTCTCTTATCCCATGGGTTTAGGGGCCTTATGCCTGAGTATAAAGCAGCCAGATCAGAAATCTGAAAATGTCCATCTAGTACTGGCATTTGAAGTCCATGGTGCTGTACCTGCACATCCCATATACACCTTCTTGGGTACACAGGGTAGGTTACATTAACAAGTTATTGTTGCAGAGTTAGTGCTGCTGCATGCTTGCTAGTTTTATATAAAGCAGTGTTCCTGGTTTTTGTGAAGTTTTAAGTATGTTCTTTGGTAACAAAAACATCACTATACCACATGTAACATGAGTTGAATTATTAGCATTACTTATATGATGGAGAAAGTAGATGTATGTTATTGTACATGGTCATAGTATATTTAAGGGAATACACAAATATACAACTATGGAAAGCCAGTAATACTATTGGTAGTACATGATATGTGCTAGGGACATATTCTAAGTGTGTTTCCCATATTTGGACATGAATTATATATTATTTGATTGCGACTTTTAAGGTTGTCACATTGGTGTGTATCAAGATTACAGTCTGATAGGATGTGACACTGTGTAATTTCGTGGAATGGTACCAATGTTTTGGGTGAACACAACTAAAAACTTAGTGGTGTCACATTTCAAAAGAATGTTGAAGTTATATCTACATCGTTACCTCAACTTCTTTTATTATTACACGGGCATACTCTTTTTTTGTTCAAATTAATTCTCCTTTCTCATTCACCCTAATGACTGTTTTCAGCACATAATTCTGTGTATACCAGGGGTGACTAATGTGTGACTATGCTGTGGCTGACACATGCCATTGGTACAACTTACATAAGTTGCTTTAAAAATAATTTTCAGGTAGTCTACATGCACATGAAGATGATCATGAATGGTGTTCAGAAAGTTTTCTAAACAAATGAAATCATAATTAACTGAAACTAGCCCATTGTGTTGGGATGAACAGAAAGAGGAAACCATAAAATGAGGAACATGTATTGTAGTTTATTAATATGCAGTTCTTGCCTAACTTGCTTCCTACAGTGTGGTTTCAAAAGCTGATATACCTGTCCAGCACTGCTGTATATTTTCTCACAAGAAGAAACACTTTCACTGATAATCATGAGATTTTGATGTGGTTCCAACTTTGTGCCCAGTCTCACCACATCTTTTATTGTTGTCACCAAAGGAAGCATTTTTGTCCTAACCACATTTTTAGTGACTGTTCAGCGAATACCCAGACTGCCACAGTTCTGCATCCTGATGTTATTTTTGTACACTGTTATTTCCAGAAAGGCAATCATATTGCCAGACTTTATTTTCCTTTAATATTTGGCTTATTGCTTGACTGGTTTATGTCTTCCTCTCACAGACTGTTCTCATTATGATAGTAGTTTGCTGTCAGACAGTTTTTTCTGCAGTGTAGAATTCTGAGGATTATAAATGTGTTTCTTATTTTGAGTCCTGTAACCCATGATGGTCAAGATTTTGTCTTTGTCTGACACATTATTCATGAGTTGACTGCTATTTCCAGTTCTGGGCTTTTGGGTCCTAACAACATCCATATTGTAATCACCATTGTAATGTTTGTGTTGAAAGAACAGTTTATCAGCTTTTCTTATGCATGATTTACTATGAAGGATGTTCCTGGTACCTTGTATCCATCTCAGTCGTCATTGTTCACAATGCAGGACCCTTACAATTTGCACATCCAACTTCAGTGTCTGGGAGTAGAGCATTTTAAGTTGTCCAGTACTGTGGCATTGGTGGCTGAATTTTAATGCAGATGATGGTATTAGTATTGAAAACACTTGATCCTGGGCCACCATAATGATGTTTATGTGAACCATATATTATGCAATTATTGCATGGCTAAAAATTAATTTTTTTGCACGTCTCTTGCCATTGAAGCATTTTTTGTACCTATACTATCATTTTGTCAACTTGGATATGCAGGTGAGAGACAGCGTGTCGAAGTGTTAGATGTAATGGTAGTTCTTACATAGAAATATATTACTGTATATGAGGATACAAATTTTTACCTAATAATATAAAATTACAAAGAAATACAGTGTGTTATCTTCTGTTTTAAGTTGCTGCACCCTGCTGCCAGGAGATGTGATATTAACTGGAACACCAGCAGGTGTTGGAGTGTTCCGGAATCCTCAGGAATTCCTCAAGGTATTTCAATAAGTATTTTATTAGTGGAAAAGGGTGGGATATTTGCAGCATGTGTATTAATTGCTTTATTTGGGTTGAAGAACAAACAGCAGTAATGTACTAACCCTCTTCAACTGATGAGCATGGTAGTGGAAATATTGTGTGTTTTCTTGGATCCATTTTCCAGGTTAATGAAGTCTTCTTGGGTCGCAGACTTTCTGTTCTGAATGGATGTGGTCTTTAATCCAAGAAAATTTGATCAATTGTAGTTGGGGTGAAAACTTAAAGGCCTACAAATCCAGATTATGAAAAATTATTTACATACCTTTAAATTATTTGCTATACTGTGAAGTTGTACAGTAGGATATTATTTATAGATTGAGCAGACAGTCTTGTTTACTGCCAGGCCTTACCACAAATAACTTTCTTCTGCCAAAAATTCCTTCCAGACATGTATGCATGCATGCACATGGTATTTATATGCATGTAAGCACATGTATGAAACAAAAATCAAAACTGTTGTATGTGTTTGACAGTTAATCTTAGGTTTGTGCTCACCATATTTAAAGAAAGTGCCAGAAATGGTTTTCTTCAGCTCACAGAGAGACATAAAACCTAACAAAATGTTCTTTGCTTGTCAGCATTCTGGTGGTTAAAGTGAAGACCCACTGTCCTGAATGCCTTCCCCCTCTGCACAGCCTTACCATTTTCAGTGCTAGGATTATTAATATACACTGTATCCTTTAGCAGGCCACACTCTGCTCATTTTTATGTTCCAAATGCAGACCTGCATTAAACAATGCATGGAATTGTTTGCTTTGTGAGCCATTGCACTGTCTTACTTAGGTTCTCCTGTGTGGACAGGTGATCAAAAAGTGATGTCAGTGTGAAACTGTTTGTTTGAATGTATGGCAGCGCTTCTTACAGGATCAGTATTTAGTGTGGAACATGCGCTGTCACTGTGGTATTCCTATTGCAGCTGAAGCTGACTGCATAACTACACACCATAGTTAAGAGATTTTACATACATAACATCTCCCACGATGAATTCGTTGTAGACAGCTCAATTAGTCAGTCAAGTTGCATGTAATATCATATCTGGCAGGAAGTGACCAGTGATATGGGTTCTATCAACTATGGATCCTGTGTTTTGTGAAGTGTGTGTCTGTGTCTCCCTCTTGGTCCACTCCCCAGCTCAGTTACTGTATGCTAGTTCTTTTATTGTAGTGTATCATCCATGTTTCTGAGAAGGTGCCTTCTGTTTGCCCCAAGCACTCAGACCAGTACTGGGTCCATACTAGTACTTATTCTCCTCTATGTCTTTCTTGTGGAACAGGATGGTATAATGGTAAGGTTCTGATGTCTTTATAAAGTTTGAGACCACTCTTGATTCACTGATTAGTGTTTTGTATCTTCCCCGTACCTTAACCTCAAGCATGAAGAATATGTCTGCTGTCTTGGTTCAGAGCACCCATTAAGCTACAGGGTCCCATTTCCACTGATAATAATCACCTTGCCATTTGTGATAGTAGGGGCTATCTCAAAAGTTCACCCATCCTAAAAACAGACTATTTGTATCCCAAGGCAACTTGTTATTGAATATCTCTGCCTTTCTACAACATATTTGTTTATGTTTTCTTTCAGCCAGGAGATGTTATTGAGAGTGAAATTGAAGGCATTGGTGTACTGAAGAATACAATTGTATGACAAGCTGATGAGTTAATATGTCCACCAAATTACCAATGTTGAAATACTGGTTATCAGGAAATAAAACACAGTTCCTTTACTCTGATGTCCAATAATCTGAGAAGAGTAGTCCCAAGACTGGAAGTTTTGCTTTAAAAAAAAAGAAAAGCTTCATCAATGAAACAGGCAATGATGGACATGTCTGCTAAGGCCTTCAAGAGCGTCTGTATGATTGTCACATATCCTGCCTTCTTGCCTCCTTCTCCATCAACTACTTCAGCTGTGAAGACTCCAGAAAACACAGATGATTCTGGTGATTGAACTAGCAGATGGAGATATCCTCTGATTAGTTGTGTACAGCCCAAGTACATGAGCAGTAAACAAAAATTTCCTGTAAGAACTTAGGTCAGTATAGGTACCGTCTGATAATCCAGAATATTCAGTACTTCAGAATCCGCCTGGTCACATGCAGTCGGATTAATGACATTTTGCTATAATTACATATGATGCAATAAAGATAACGAGCAGTTGAATTTTGTCTGCCATAATAATCACAAGTGTTTCTTATCACTGGCCTTATGGGATCTAGGAATAATTGCAGCTTCAGTTTGTTTGTATAAATTTATCCAGGGAATTATTATTCAAGGTTATGATAAAGGCTACTGATTACATGCAGTGGTATGATTAAACTTGTCATAGGAGGCTTAGGGCTGGAATAGATGAATTTTTTAACTGGGAAAAACACATCAGGTCATAAACTGCTGTTGATGGCTAAAACCATACGAGGTGGTTTGTGAATGTACTTCAGGTATTTTACATAAGGTTTAAAAAGTACAAGAATACGCATTTTTGTCCCTGTGTGGCATGTAATGTTTCACCGGAATGAATTTTGATGAAATTTTATACTGAAAACCTACGCTGATTTAATTGCTAATATTAAATACAATTTACATTAGACAGCATACAGTACCACTTTACGTAAAATATCAAGTGTGAGAGCAATTCTGTTATCTGTAATGTGTGAAAGAAATATTGACACTTCTCATTAAAGTCCTTTTGGACTGTATACCCACTTTGCTTTAAGGTCAGTACAGTGTTAATATTTTGAATTAGCTCATTTAGTATTTGCAGAACTGAAATAAGCACAGCAGTAAGACAGGGTAAGATGGGTAGCTCAGTCAGTATGGTGACTAGGCAACTGGCTGGACATCTGTGTGGTGTGATTCCCAGTGGAGGTGACTTTTAGGTGTGTTCGCAGAGTTGCTAAAAGTGACTATTAGCTTAGTCATTTCTGTCTTTCGTCCACTTAGAACAGCTCAGCATGCACTGAATGGATTTTCAAGAAATATTATATTTGACAAGTTCTTGAAAATCTGTCGAGAAAATTCAAGTTTTATTAAAATATGACAAGAATTACTTGTACTTTACATACAGACAAACATACATTTTATGATAATATCTTTTTAAGTTCTTCTTAGAATGAGAAATGTTTTAGACAAAATTTGTAGAGAAAATGAAAACATACATTTTATGTTCAATAAGTTTTTTGCAATAATTGTGCTATTGGTGAGATATATGTAAAAATATGGTACAGCCAGACAGGCCACATATGACAATATGATAGGGTACATGCGCATTGCATGCTGAATGACTAAGACTACAGATGCACACTCAGAATATGTAATACTTGTATTTTTTTGACAGCAACAAAGGTTATGCGAACCCACCTGTCTCGTTTCTTTGTCACTCTGCCTAGATTAGCCGCATGGCCCACTCACCATCCTGTAAAGTGGATTCCAGGGGCTCTTTGCCCAGGTGTAAAGTGGCTCAAATGTATGGTTAACCACTCACCTCTACATAGTGCCACATGTTATAAAATACTGGGCCCTACCTTCATTTCACTGTCATAGCTTGGTGCCCTAACTTTATTAGCACTGAAACCAAGGCTTGATTTCTTCCAGTTAGCTTTCCATTAGTGGCCTGGGTAGCTCAGTCAGTATAGCGAATGACTACGGGCTGGACGTTCCGGGATCAAATCCCGGTGGGGACGAGATTTTCCGCCCATCCAGACCGGCCCTGGGGCCCACCCATCCTCCTGTAAAATGGGTACCAGTTCTTTCCCAGGGGTAAAGTGTGGCCGAGGCGTGCTGCTGACCACTCACCCCCTTCTAGTGCCGCGGTCATGGAAGAGTAGAGCTATACCTCTACCCACCCTCTGGGCCACACCGGGCCTGTAATGGGATCACTTTACCTTTTTTTTTACTTTTAGCTTTCCATTAACCTTTACTGATATGCAAACTCCTGTTACAGTCATTACTGCAGTATATGATTGGCCACACAAGTTTTACAGAGAGCAGTAATGGCTTAATTTCTGGATCACACCATGAGGTATCTTTATAATGGTCATTATGCCTAATCTACAAACTGTTTTGAAATCCATATTCATTCTGAATGGTAACATAAAGGAGAAGCTCAGTACGAATGTTTTCAGTTTTGAAAGGTGATATAAATGTGTGGCATTTTGTTGGATGGTACTTCCTGCCGATGTTGGTATTTATTATCAGTTATGCAGTAGAAGCCTAAGCAGGATATGGACCAGTCCTGTCAGCCTGTTTTGTGTTATGCTGTAATTGTGTTGTTATTCTATACAAAATGGATGCCTCTTGGCAGAGCAGTGGCCTGGTCGCAAGTTCAGCCTGTTTGTGATTAGTCTTGACTTATTAGTTACACCACTCATGTGCATTTATCATGGTATTAATTAAATAAATCATATTAGGATGTAAGAGGAATTCTGTTATGTACAAAACTAGTACTGGTATTTTAAAATGACAATACATATTTCTAACAGAAAGAAATTGTGCTCTTTATACCTTATGTACCTCCTAAATAGAAAAAGAAGAAGGCTTTAGAAACCACCATGGTGTCTATGTGTGTGTCCCGATTTAAACTTTTCCCAAAACTTGATGTGGACATCATAATGCCAATGGAGAACACTGTATGACTACTTTTTTTTAAGGAGAAAATTGTATAATGAGGAACTTCATAATTTTTACTCATCACCAACCATTATTTGGGTGATAAATCCAGGATGAATGGGTGGGGCATGAGGCACACATGGGAGGGAAGAGAAATGTATGCAGAGGTTTGGTGGGGAAACCTGAAGGAAAGAGACCACTTGGAAGACCTTGGTATAGATCGAAGGATAATACTCCGATGAGTCTTAAATAGAATGTGAAGGCAGGGACTGGATTATTTGTGGTTCAGGATAGGGAACAGTGGCTGGCTCTTGTGAAAACAGCATTGAACCTTCAGGTTCCATCAAATGTGGGGAATATCTTGGCTACTATTATCTTCCCAAGGAGGGCTTTGCTCCACAGAGTTAGTTGTGAATAACACATTCTTGATGCTTTGGTAGATAAGGCAATGTCACATTCCTGTTTTGAATGTAGCTCCAGAATTTTCTTAATACATAATACTGTATGTAACTGATTGTAAAATAACAGGGTGGTGTCTGGTTTTCCATTCTGTCTTTATGGTATGTAGTTTGTAATATTCATTACTCAGATGGTGAGCAGATGCAGAGAAAGGGAGCAACATAATTATAAGACACAATAGAGCAGATTATGATTTTGTAAACAAAACAGCAATTTAGTGCTTTAAAAATCAAAATTGTGTGTAGAAGGGAAAAAGATGAACTTGAAAGGTTAAGATGGGGGAGAAATATAAGTCATTAGTAAGAACCGTGGAAATGGAAGGAAAGTGAATTACAGAGGTATACTGTTAGAGGATGATGCACATTTGCATTCATTGCAGAGGAACCATTGTCCAGATCTTCTGTTCAGCTATGAAAGATAAATGAAATGGTAAAGTGTTTTGAAGCTTTTTTTTTTTACCTTTATTGGAACAGAATTCCTGTAAAAGAGATGTGACATTGGTACAATTGACAGCAGTCTATCATTTTCAGTTTCAGATTATTTTTGCTAACTTGCTACAAACTGTATTTAAACATATGGATGTCATGTGGTGTAACATACTTTAACGTGGTGGAGCTGGAAGAGGCTTCTTTCTTGTGACTGGAAATTCTTCTCTTGTATGGTAAGGCTCATACGGATCGTCTACATAATACCTTCGTCTCTTCCAGTATTTTGTGACCATCTTATCGAGCAATGTGCTTTGCGTTGCATTGCAGAAGACGTGCTGTCTGTAACGATATTTCTGGTATGGAGATTTTCTCCATAAATGTCTAAAGCGTCCAGCACGGGTACGGATCCAACCACCCCTGTAACAACGGGTACATGTCACCCATTTATCTAAATTATCCTACTGGTAAGAATATCAGTCCAGTGTTAAAATACAGAAAAAATTATATGATCATGGTATAAACAACAACAACAACAACAATTAGAAATGAGATTCAAGATGGAATTAGATGAAAAAATTTTGTAAATATTGCTACTGAGTTCAAAAACTATACACATTATGTCTTACGATCATCTAAGTACTCAAGATCAAGAAGTGTATGTGAGTTAGTATATAAACCATTAATATTGCCAGTTGTTTTGTATGGGTGTGACATGTTTGGTGAACATGAAGTGCAAGTGTCAAAAATTATTCAAGAGTCCGAGAAGTACCAAGGAGACAGTTTAGGATACTGCATAATGTATTTTGCTATTTATGTGGGTCACCTGCTGTTACCAGAAAAATGAACATATGGAATGGAAACAAGAAATATGGTGTGGTAACCTAATGAAGGAGGAGATGGGGAGAGCATTAAGATGTCAGAAAATTGGTTGTGAGGATTCTGATTCATGTCATTTCAAGGCTATTTGTTATGTTGAATATTTATGTCTTACTAGTAAAGCTTTATTCTCTTAAGATAATACATTCCCACTGTGCCTGTAATTGTAATTCTAAAGAGCTTTATTCTATATCACTTGGTAATACTGAAATGTTCTAGTAGAGACAATACTGACATCACCTAATGTAGTCCTCACATTACATATCATAAAATAAATATACTTGGTGACATCTCAACAGGGACAGTGAGGAAAATATGTAAGATGTGCAAATAATTTATGTGCATTTCATCAAAATATAATCAAGGTAGTTTCTTCCCTGGCAGTATTCAGTGGTACACTGTACCAGCACTTTTTAATACAACAAAAACGAAACCTGTCACTTTGACTAAAATTTATAAATTAAATCCACTTAATGTTATATACATATATATGTTTTTTAAAAACAGAAAAGTTTTAGGCATATGTCAGTGTTTTGCTTTTACCTTCAATGTCATTTAAAATATTCTAGTTGTATCTGGACAGAAGTAGATCTTAATATTACAAAAGAAGCATGAACTGTATGACAAGACTTACCGTGACTGCAAGAGACAGCAGCTTCATGAAATGGTCAAATACATAAGCTGCCCAGGAGACAAGTTTCACCAGCGGTGTTCAAAGTGGTTTGTATAATGAACCAACAAATGAACAACTGATCAACAATTTATGACGCTGCTCTTTATTATGTTGCCGCTACATGTTTCGACGCTACTGCGTCATCTTCAGGGAGCTCATAGTCAGTACCCGCTAAGTAGGGGCAGTGTAATAAAGAGCAGTATAATAAATTGTTGATCAGTTGTGCTTTTCTTGGTTGATTATATGAATAATAAAGATGCATGGTACAATTTTAAAATAATTAAAATAAAAAATGTTAAAATAAATTAAAATAATCTTCAAAATGGGTGTATATCATATATACAATGGACATAGATGTCTAAAAGTGATTGCATTCTGCTGCTGGGAACTTGCTTTTCCTAATTAAGGATAATACTTTCATCACTTCAACCAGCATTTCCCAAAATTCTTCTGCCATACATCTGTCTTGGACTTGAAACATACAAATGGAATGTAAAAGGGGTATGGAAAATAGTACAGCAAAAGAAAGCAAATTAAAACTTCATTCATACCAAAAAGTCCCCACATGTAATGCTCATGCAAATGTATGATTTGTCTCATGTGCACTGCTTTCCTATCTGTGTGGTGCTGAGTGGTCAAAAGCATTCCTCTTTCCCAAATTTCTAACATAACTCTGTTCAGGCATCTGTGTGGGAAGTTTCTGACTGGCTGGTTGGGCAGGAACAAGTCGTAACCAAGTGAATCACTATGTTGTTTGTGAATGTGGGCAGAGAAAATTCTGTTGTCATTTAAATTTTCTTATTGAAGCATAGCGTGGAACTCTAGGGTTCCACAGAACACAGTTTGGGAAAAGCCAACTTCAAATATGAAAGCTTCTTTGAACTTGATATTTTTATGCAAAAAGATATTACATGTTTATGAGGCCTACCAGGCTAATCTGAAGAAACGCTTAATTACTGTCTTCACAGTTTTCCTCTTGCCCTTGTTGAGAGAAAACTTTGTGACCGTCCTAATCTGAGGCTGTAGTATCTTTGGGATGTTTTGTTGCACAACAGCACTGAAAATGAAACATGAAGAGCAACTAATGTTTGATGAGTTAAAATATATTATGCAGTTTTACATTTTTCATATATAAGTTTCAAAAAGCAATGCCATACCTCAATAACTGCGACCTTGCTATCTCAGAAAATAAGGTATTGTAGTTCACTGAGTATTGATGTAAAGATTTGAATTGTGGACACAATGTAACATATGTTTTCTGTTCGGAAATGGCAACATTTGGTGACAGGATGGCAGTTACTCTCTTTCCTGACACTCCAACAGCTCTGGCAACTGTAAATTCAACAATTTAGGCACAGTATTAATTAGTAATGCAAATTAGAGCATAGCAATATTACCTTGAAGGCTTATAATTGAGTAATACACTGCCACAGCCTTCAGAATTCAAACAACTCTACCCAAAACATCCTACACATCGCACCGTGGAGTGGATATACATGTAGCTCTGTAGACAAATTTGGTTTCTACTCTTCACTCACCTTGTTAACTTAAATTATAAAATTATATATTTCAGTATAATACACTTCGCTAAAAACTCAGCATTCTAAGGCCTGTAGTGCTTTACATCACAGTCTGCTTGGATGGGAAGTAGGTTAGGTTATAGGGATAGTGAATGACATAATCGACATTGTAACTTCCTAATATTCCCATACGGTTGAGGGTTCAGTCACAAAAGTCTGTATATAATAATTTCCACTGACATGAACACAGCCGGTTAAATCTCACATATTTCGTATTAACCTTCTGGATTATTATTTTACTTTCACTTCCAAACTAATACATCAGACAATTTTATAACAGACAGATAAATTCAAATTAAGCACAATAAACATTCTGCAGGTTCACTACAATGAATCTCGAAACTAACCTCCAATAATCAATCGCAACATGACTTTAATACATTATTCTTTACTGTGCACCATATTGGACACATGTTGGTAATCTGTGATCAGTGGTAACACATGTGGTTCATTAGCGGCACTCCTTTTTGGTCGGATTGTGGTCAGGCCCTTAAAAATGTTTCGAGTAGGAATTAAATTTCCGTATCACGGATTACCACGGGTATGTATGGTATTTGCGAAAGATCACATTGTGATATCAGCGTTAAATATGATTTTTCTATTTGATGGTGTTAGTGTTGTCGTCTGCTCCAGTTACTTTCTTGGTTAAGAACGTACTTCGTACAGTATCAGGTCTTATATTTTATAGTGAATTAACTCACTAATAAAATAAACGTAACAGCCATTGTAATTGCTAGAAATTATGGAACTGACTTTTAAAATGTGTACATGTCAGCACAGTTTTGTACTTTAAGAATGACCTCCTTAATTAGAGTACTGTATGCCTGACTGTATCAGGTAAGCAGAATCTTGAATAACCGTGCAGATGTATGTATCCAGAAGATCCTTCCTGCCATTAGTTTTGAAGAGCGTGGGTTACCTGTACTTATAGGCAAAAATTAGGGTACAGTTTACCAGCTCTGTGATGTGTTACATTTGCGTGAGGCCACCCCCTTAAAGCCCACATGAGAACACTATATATGAATACACAATGAGACATACTTCACTCTGCATTGTATATGGCGATCTGATGGTGGCACCACTAGTGTGCCAGAACATGTAACCGGTTAGGTGTGTGTGTCTGGTTCATTGTAACCTTAATTTTACTGTCCTAACAGTATAATCAGTATTCGGTAGTATGTTCCATACATTTTAGATTATTTTTATTACTACAGGTGTGGTAGGAAAACTATCCCAGCTGATGCATAGAAAATGTCATATTGAAGGTGCATGGCCTGAGACTGTAATTTATGAACCAATCACTGGTCTTACTTCTTTTCTGCTAGCTACTCAGATGAAGGTGTGTTTAAAGGGGCCTTAGACATGCACACCAGCTATTAATCTACTTGATTACTGACAGGAAGTTTGTATATTACAGGTGTTAGATTATAAGGGACACTTTTGGTAATTTTTATGATAATTGTTTAGTACGGGACTAAATTTTGTTCCCTACTTCCATGACTGACTCACTGAAAAGGTTTTGTGTTGGAAGCCAGCTGAATTCATTCATAATGTGAACACTATCTGTTAATGTGTGGAAGAGAACACATTACCATCAGTTAAAATAAGGGGAAGTGTTCATACACATTAAAATTAATGCCACTGAATGAATTTTAGGATAGAGTGGTGGCATTTATTGTTTGTTTTTTTATTATGACATCTCTTTTTACTTTATACAAGGGTGTAAAATCCAGTCATTGTATAAAGAGTACCTAAAATTTTTTTTTAGTTTGTTTGACTAATGTAAGTTATGTATATTCATTGATAATATGATGTGCATTTATGTTTGTAGATGTCACGACATAATCCCTCAAGATTGTATCTTGTCCCACGGTATTATGCAAATAAATACACTGAGCCAAGTAAGAGTAAGGTGTGAGTATATTTCTTTATCTATTTTATTTCTCAAAAATTAATTGTCATAACCTTTAATCATATTAATCTTGTAACAATAAACATGTCTTGCATTTGACGTAAATTACTATCACTGTCATTGGAGTGATATTGATGCTTTGACTTGATTGAGTTTGGTAGTTGCAGCCATGAGTGCTTGTTTTATTCACTGATTTTCTTTTATTACTTATTATGTATATAATAGTATGTTTTTAGTGTACACTTAATATATATATATTTATTTTAGCTGAAAGTATAGTTTTATTTTGTGTAATGTGTTTGATTCAATTTTTTCTTCAGTGGTACAGGTTTTAAGTATACTGTTGGCACATTGGCTGCAGCTACATTTGCTACATTTGCATATGCAGCTTATGACAGAGACTTTCGAAGATGGATGGGTGACAATGTGCCTTACATAGAGGAGTTCCTCAAAGTTGTGTTACAAGAACAGACAACATTCCTTGACCAGCTTCAGGCCATGTATGAAAGTTTAAAGTCCATGTGAGTATCTTCTGCTAACCAAAGTTTTGTTCCCCTTTGTATGTACTGTGCATTTATTATTTGTACCATAATGATGTTGGATGTAAGTAGGTTATTTTTTATTTAAGCTTCTACTTACCTTTTAGTTTTATTTCTTTGTTTCTTGTATATTAATGGGTTGTTCGTTAGCTGAATATTTCAATTTTAGATATCATAAACAATAGCAGTGTGAATGGTTGTTTCAGGGTCTATGATAACCTGTTTGGGAAAAAGGAAGAAAAAAAAGAGGAAGAAAAAGCAAAAGTAGAGATTAGAGAACCACTGAAGAAGGAATATAAACGTAAATATTTAGGTCATTTTGCTCACATTATTTCTTAACCCCTTGAGCAGTAAGTTTCACTTCATGTGTCAAGACCTCTCAGCATGAGCTTAAAGAATACTGTCTTTGATTTACTTTATAAGCGGACATTGTGGAATTTCCATAGTCCTTGCTGTGACGTGTGGGACATTAATGTATGCCCATTCTCTGTCATTAGGTCCCTGCAGGTACATGGGTGTGTGTTCTTGTTGCTCACAGGGTTATTGGTTTCCGTAATATTATCTCTTATTTAGAAACGGCATGTGTTACCATTTTGTCTTAAACTTTGCACATTACGGAAGAATTGGTGCATTGGATGTATGTGGAAAAGGGAGAATTTGATATAAAACTACAGATAAATGTTTGTGAAGCACACATGATTTCAACATTTATATGATTAGTTATTTAAGTTATTTTTATCATTATTTGTGATGACATTTTTAGTGTATATAAAGATAAATATGTTTATTTTTTTGGCATTATCCCAGTATATTCTTGCTGGTATTTCATATATGCAGTGTGTTATGTATGTGCAGGAGTGCCAGAATCTTGGCAAAGTTTTCCTGTCAAACATACGGTTTGTTAGTTATTCTCAGCTTCTTGTTGGAAGCAATGAATGTGGGTTTTTTGATGCCTTAAACTTTGATTTTTAGGCACCCTTGCATAGTCACAAATGGCGCCTGTTAGCTGCGTCATGTCCACCTGTGTGCATATATTAGAGCGCCTTTGATATTGGGATTTCTGTGAAAATTTATCAAGGAAGTCAAAGTTTGTTTAAAGTTGGGCAGAAGTGTCAGTCAATGTACTTGAAGACCTAAGTATGTTTTATCATTGCTGGTGAAATCAAATTGTTATAAACGCATTCTGTTCGAGCATAATGGCCTCAGGATGTTACGCCATCCATCCTCTTGTCTGTCTGCATTTATGATTGCAGCTGCTACAGGATACATTTCCATGAAGTATGATACTGGGCTCTTCTATGAAACTGTGTCAAGAAAATCTAAATTTGTTCAAAATTGGTGAAAAATATCGGTCACTTTATGTGGAGACATTCTATTGCCAGGGACAGTAAATCACCTTAAAAGTGGTCTATTCACATAAAATGATACCAGGCAATTAGGATAGCTGAGGAAGTATAAACAGTACATGAACATGCCACATTGGTATGTGTTATATGGATTTGATCATTCCTGTTGATTCTCTCAGTTAATAAGTGGTGTATCTAGAGGGCAAACAGGTGCAAGGGACTGTTTGGCACAGGTGTTCTCTCTGCGTTTAAGGCGTCTGTTTTGCATCAGTTCCTACCCTTGGTACCTCAGTCCTGGAGAGTATGGTGCAGGTGCAGTCTCATTCAGAGTTAAGTGCTTCCTTGTTCCCAGGTTGGCTGTGGAATCGCACCACCATGCCAACCAATGAAAAGTTTTAATTATGTTTAATTTCAGTAATTATTTCTTTGGTGTGTGGTCTGCTGGAATGATTGACCAATCACTGACCAGGGAGCTTTCTGGAATTTGGCAAGGGGAGGTTTGTAAGTTATCGATAGGAGCTGTGTGCCTAGGCTGCAGGTTACTTGGTTACATGATGATGAGTGAATTTTTGTTTGGGGAGGTCAATGTGCCAAGCCTACGCACACGCACACATAGCAAAACCCTGGAGGCAGACCAACCCCCTGCCGAGAACAAGAAGTTCTGAAGAATAAGGAGAAGATGTCAGACTAACCAATCCCACAAACCCCCCCAACATAGGAGCATATAAGATACCACACCTGCAATCACAGTTTCCTCCTAACCCTACACCTACCCAACTGGAAAGATCCACACCCAGCTACCTACAAATTCATTGATGCAATAGACATCCCACCAAAATTAGCTTAACAAAAGCACGTAAAATGATGATGAGATCTCAACATCACCATGCGGTTTAGGCATATTATATAAAACTCTTTTAGCAAGAAAGTTGTCAAAACCT
>Ga0123357_10001964_pt1 | contig 22472 bp, 10 predicted proteins | sample TergutEmb28metaG_FD_89873 | JGI IMG/M metagenome (GOLD analysis project Ga0123357, IMG submission 89873) | Embiratermes neotenicus P4 segment gut microbial communities from Petit-Saut dam, French Guiana - Emb289 P4 | ecosystem: Host-associated > Arthropoda: Insects > Digestive system > Gut ... | reverse complement strand
TTCCAGCAATGGCAGGACCGCTGGAAGAAGTGTGTGCATTACCAAGGAGACTACTTTGAAGGGGATTAGGGTTTCAGACGTCAAAATAAATAATTGTATTTTTACTGACCAAAGGTCTGATACTTTTTGTACATCCCACGTATATATATCTCTCACCCTGACCCAGCAATCTCCAAATGCAATCTCCACTCACCGCCAGATATTTTGTGGGTTCCAGTCTTTACAAAGGTGTATTCAGAAACTCCAGCAGTCACACTCTAATTCCAGGAGTCAGTAGACTAAAAACTGGTCTTTATGGGTACTTAAAATTTGCACACAAATAATTGAGAACATGCACCTATTTGTTAAAAAATATGCACTAATGATAAACCTCTGATGTTCAAACATAACATTCACAGATGCCAATCCTAAAGATTTTGATGATGGTATACTGCAATATATACAAAGAGTCTTTTGGACACTGTCCATCATCTTAGGTTTATTATACCACAACATTTTGAAAACAGGATCTGTTCTTGTCTTCAGGGAAAAAAAAAAAATAAAAAATAAGAAAGAAGGAAGGGGGGGGGGGGCGTGTGCTGATCTGATGAGCCTCTTAATCAATAGTGGGTCTCTCACTGCACTTGTGGATTCAATGGCAGTCATTAGATGGCATCAGTATATGTTTTAAGAGTTTGTACAGTAAACATTTATATTGAAACAGTACTGAATGGTACATACCTCTTCAGTGTAGTACTGGCAAAGAGATGATCTTGCCAACTGGCATCATACAAGTGAATTTTGTCAGTCACTCATGAATCAGGATGATTTTCGATGTTTTCACATTTGGCATTGTAAAAGATTAATCAGAGAAAGCAATTCTAAATGTAACTTTCTTCCCAGCAACTCAGATAATGATCCAAAACCAAGTACAGGATTCGACGATAACACATTATCATAGCTGCATACTTTCTGGAGGTGTCACTGCAGATGTTAGTTGACACACCAATCAACGATATGCAATGCAACTCTCCCACAGTACAATCCAATTAGCATCCTTTGATGTCAACAAAGTAAAGGACTTTCTTTCTTGTATTGACAGAAATGAAATACTCCTCAGAAAAGAAAGAACCAACCATGAATCCGGGACATTCACGTATAGTGAAAGATCCATTAAGTAAATGTTTACAGATCTTAAAAACAGCATTTAATATATAGCACAATAAAGACAGAGTTTTGAAATGAGCATATACAGGCAACAAACCTTGAAAACAGGTATTATTATCAAATTCTGCCGCCGAAGTCCAGTTATCAGTGATACGGAATCCTGTTACACCACTGAGAAACTACAAACCAGGCTCTGCAGAATAAACAGCTATCGTAACAGGTGATACTTCTTACTTACACTAGAAATAATTTCATAGTGTAATGTACAGGCCTGCTAAATATTTTCATACTTGATAAATGCCATGTAAAAGTAAAGATCAAGTTGTCCCTGTACACATGACGAAGATGTATAGGTGAAACGAAGGTACAGCTCCACTTGTTCTTACCCTCAGCACTAAATGGAGGTCAGCAGTCAGTCTCATGTCATGCATGCTTGACCTCCAGGACACAACCTCCAGCACCCATTCAACAGTAGAATGGGTGGTTCCAAAGCAAGTCTTGATGTTTCAGGGCAGAGAAAACTTGCCCCACTGGGATTCAAACCCCCAGGTTGTCCAGCCCACAGACTAATCACTACTATGACAGTGTTATCCCAGCTCCTGTAATCCTATTCCGGGCATGCCATAACCAAAAATGTATTCTTTCACTTCTAACACTTGACAATTCTAAACAGCTTCCTCAGTCTAGCTTCTTGTGGTATCATCACGACTCAGACACTTCAACCTTGGCCCTGAGCAGAACTTCTTTAAAAGGCTGGAAGTTTACTTCAGCTACACTGACATATCAGCAGGCCGTATGTTTTGGAGGAATGAGGTACTTGGCTTAAAGCAACTTCCAGCAATCACTGGCCAGTTCAATTCTCCAGACTGCAATGCCACATTTGTTTCATACGAGTAATAAGAGAGAGGCCAAACAAAATATAAGAGATGTGTATTTACTGGTGAAACATAACCCGTCAATGATGCTGGGGTTTCAATTCCAACTACCGCCCAAGAGTGAGGGGGTTTAAATTTAAAGGACCCTTAAATGCATTCACAACTGCATGGTGTACTGATACCAGTAACTTGTGAGGAATTAAAGGTCTGCACAGCACACTGAGGCCAGCATTGTAGGGAATCACAAATCTAAGCTGTGATGCATCAATGGTAGATGCAAGTTCCTGAAATAACATAAAATCTCACCACACGGTAACATAACAGAAAAGGATTATTCTGATGTGCCTCCCGCAGCACACCACTGAATAAACACAGCACATGTAGCAGCACAAGGATGGTCTCCATTGCATTTGTAAGACCAGCGTATGACTGGGCAGGGCACTAAAGATTATGGAAAAGACATGTTTCCATTTTACCATAATATAACATTGTTTCAGCCGTTCCAAGAGGATTTTACTCATTTGTGGTTCATAGTGATATTTTGCTAATATGTTATTAAATCATGCACAGACATATTCAAACTTCAGCTATATCAGGAATTACGAATTTAAATGAAACACTTCGTTCCACCTTTCTGTGCAACAGCAAATGTGACCTAGCACAGACAGTTACTGATGGAGCACAGTGCTGTTGTACCTTTGTAACATCATACCAATCATTCAACAGTAAAGACAAGACTGCATTTTTATCACAATGTCCAATGCCTCATAAGTGCCAACTGCAATACTGTAACAGTATGAGGATCATCGAGATTGAAAACATGTGTACAGGCAGGTCGCTTTTTGTGCAATTTCTTTTTGCACAACTTGGCTTTAACACAGCTCGAAAATTTACACCACTTTTGGAATTTACACGATAATGTTCGGTTTAACACAATTTGGTATACATGATCCGTGGCTGCTTTGTCTGAGGCTAGCAGAAAGTGACGTCAGTCACACCATCAGTCACGTGTATGGGTTGATCACGACAGTAACACAAACACATGGCTGATGTAGTTCCCCCTTCAGCAACATTGGTGTTTGTTACCAAAATGAGTGACAAACTAAAATTTACGTCACCTAGTGAAATCCAAGTGAAAAATCGACAAAAGACAGTCCGTACTGAAGAAAAATTAGACTGATAAGCCAACCTGAAAAATGTGAACGAATGGTTGACATATGCCATAGTGTTAGATTCGCTCATAGTAGCATAAATACAATTTGAGATAGTGCTGACTGAATTACAGAAAGTGGTAGGTCAGGAACTAAAGTGTTTGTGTAGCAAGGCTACAACAGTCCTACCAGGATGAAATGTACCAAAAATTACGGATGTGAGACTCTTACATTTTTATTGCATTAGAAATAAATAAGTATATTGCATAGAAATGTGTGTATATTGTATCAAAATGATTATATGCAGTATATACCCTACAGGTCCTTATATCCACTAGTGGTAAATTCATACACTATTTACCATGAGGTTGCCAATCCTCTAACCCCCAAAAATAGACTCTTTTAAACTGGAATTTTCTGTTCAATCAGCACAATGTTTTTCAGGAATGTAACCCTGAAGCCAAACAAGACCAGCCTGTGGTTACTTAAAGACAGGAGCAAGTAAGGTGAGGAGACAACAGTTTCCTCCAGATATCAGTGAGAAATAAGCACTTCCTTACATATTCAGAAACACAACACATCAAATCACAAAACACATCACTTACTGAGTTATCCATACATGATGACACATTATGAATCAAATTACTGCAGCCACCCATAAAATAATTTACCTCAGAAATGCGCATGTAGATGCCACGATTGTTCTGTCCAATGTCAAAGTAAAAGTTCTTGTTCTCCACTCTCATGTGTCGTCCCTCAGGTAGTTCACCTTTGAATCCTCCATCATCCGTACCAAATTCTTCTAGGAGATCTGTCAAAGCATCCCGGAACTCAATCATCCCCTGAGCGGGAATGGCGATTTGTGACCTTGGCCCTCCTCGTGTGATGGTCTGCGATACCTGCAGCCCCAACACAAGGAACACAACCCCCCCACAACAGTATACAGCGTGCAGGCATAACAAACAATCCTAGCATATTACTACTGTACTCCTTATATGTACACTAATGTAAACAACATGTCCTAAGATAATTAACATTTTTATTATGTCTTGATCACATTTCTTTTACATATCCCCAAACGGTAACTCATTTTGTCACTACACAATTATCTCACTCTTTTCAGAGAGTATTTATGTTGTCAGTTATGTTCAAACAGTGTTTTTTGGCAAGAATGGTGGAATTACTTGTGCAAAAAACTGGCTGGCATGAGGTCTATGTCCAGCTTATTTCCCTTCCTTAAAGAAAAAATAAGGTGCTGGGACTGCATACCACTGTGCACTGCCAAAAATGAATAAATAAGTGAAAAATAACGATGCTAAATATGACACACTAGTGTGTGTCATAAGGAAACTTCTCTATTATCTCACCAAAAGAAATTAACAACCAATAGTCTAAGTTCTCAGTGCCCATGCCAATGCCAACAGTTCTGCATTCCAAAACAAAAACAAAACAAAAAAAATCAAATCCTAATAAGGCAATCATGGAGGAGGAGGAGTTGGTGGTGGTGGGGGTGGTGGTGGTGGTGGTGGTGGTGATAGAAGCTCTCAGTTTACTGAAACACCGGCTGCTTAGAATATCTGTACATATTCTGCAGTGTACAAACATAGTTTCAAGGACTGAAGCCTTAGATGACAAAAAGTTTTAAAAGACAAAGAGTGTAATTTGCTCAGAAAAAGGGCTAAAACTCAGCTTAAAACCACAATTATTACCATGTATTTTACAGAGACTTCATGGCAAATAGAACATTTTTTTGTCTGATAATATCTTGGACAGTCAACTAAAATGTGTAGATCACTGAGACAACACCACATTTCACTTGCCATACAGCTGCTTGTCCCCAATTTTATTCCACTCTCTTTCCTAATCAAGGTAAGTCCCAACCCCAAATTTAAAACAACAGCTACATGGTTACCAAGATAAGTGGCATCCCTGGCAGCAGAAGCTGCCCCACTGTCACTGATACCTACATAACCTGGTATCCAGGCTACTTTAAACCCCTATTTCAAATTGAGTGGCAGTTCATGCAAAGCTCAAGTATGAGTGGGTGGGTGGGACTAGTAATTAGCAGATGGTCACCCACAGGTGAGAATGAATAGTTCTGCACTAAAAACTGACCTACAAAGATGCAGCCAAAATTTAAGGGTCTCCTTCCTGAAGATAAACGTACATACCAATCAATATATGTGGTACAAAATTATAAAATTATCATACAGTCATACACAACTCTCAATTTATTAGAAAATGGACTGAGAGTTGTGTATGACTATACGATAATTTTATAATTTTATGCCACACATATTGATCATATAAAACACAATGGGGATGCCTCACTTGAAAACTGCACATACCAATCACCCATTCATCACAGAATCCAAGAACATGATTGTGTGCCATGGTTACCACATGATCATTTCTCAAGAGTCTACACTAGGTATCTGAAGACATACATGCTTCTAGGAGGTTAAAGATGCTAGTACCACAATGCTACCTATGTGCCAAGGATGCAGTGTGGGTGCTTGAAAAGGGGTGACAAGGGTTGTGGTGGGGATGTGGTGATATTAAGTGCATCCATCATCTCCTTGTATATGATTCCTCCTGGACAAACTGCTGAACGGAGAAGACAGAGAACATGTACACAACAAGTATGCACAAGGCAAATCATAACTTAGCAACAAAATTCTCATCCACAACACCTACAAAGAGGGAACAAAAAGCAGGCCAAGAGGAAACGCAAACGATTACTGAACACATATCATAAGACATAACTTTCACTGTTTATTGCTACGCCCAACTACAATAACTGAGAATTCTTGCTCTCTTCCATTAGTAAATTAACAACAAAATAAAAATTCATGTCACTTACACTCACCCTTAGGAATCGCCCACGTGAGTTTTCCTTTAGGTCCAGATAATAGCGCCGGTTGTCCTTGATCATCATCTCGGATTTGAGCTTCCCATCTTCTGGGACATTCTCTGGATTTGGTGGGCCTAGTGACGCATAAAAGTCACTAAAGGTCGACAAGTGATCTCTAAATTCTGCTGCCGTTGACAGGGCTAGGAAAATTTGACTCCGCCTACCATCAGCTCCAATCTAAATAGAAAAACTTCTGTATAAAATACTGGTATGCAGAAAAAATAATGTGTGTGTGTGTGGGGGGGGGGGATATGTGAAGGCACCAAGGCAGAGGGCTATATGCACCACATAAAATTTAAGCTGAAACGTCAGTTGCGTGATTTCAGGCTTCTACCACAAAGTAGAGGAGAACTGTGCTCTTCTGGGGTATTAAGTAGCGAGTAGTGGTAATTTCTTACCGACATTCCATCTTCTGGGGTCATAAATCCAAAAGCTTTTGGATTCTTGACGCCTGAAGATGGGACCAATAGGTTGTCCTGAAACGTGGGTAAGAAATTATCAACACTTGCTGCATAATAACCAACAGCACAGTTTTGAAATTTCAGTAAGGATAAAAAATGAATGTGTTGTAGTAGGTTACATAATCAGATTCCAGAGTCATACACTTAACAGTTGACAGATGTTCAGCACGAACATTCGGACTACAATTACATCTTCTCAGACAGCCACATCAGATAGTTAACACATCCACATTTCAGAAACTGACTTAATCTCCACCCTCATGGTACTCAACCCTAAGGATGGAGACAAAGTTGGTCCCTGAAACGTTAGTGTGTTCGAACTAACTGATGTGGCAGTCAGACCAAGAAGATTTTACTGAATTCTCTTTATGTGAAAACTGCAAACATAAACTGGGACTAGCTGGCACACAACATATCTGAATTGAAGTTCAGTCCACATATTTGTAAGCATAGTAGGCACCAACTCAGCGTGATCAGGCAAGGTGGTAGGTAATGGCAGAACATAACAGCACCCTTCATATCCCCAAGAAGACAAACCAAATGAAATGAGCAGGCAAAATGATAGGGCCACCTCCACCAATCCACGTGAAAATCTGCAATCCAGGAAGTCCCAAACTGGAATGTGAAAATGTGGAGGTGCTCAGTATTGCTAGAATAGCATATCATTGGGTCTGTCTTCATCCAAAGCTAGTATGAGGAATTCCTCAAACATGCCCAGGGACATTACAACGGTCACTGTGCATTCAAGTTAGAAACAAAAAATGCCCGAACACATCTTGTCAGGATACAGGACAAAAGACATTCAACATAGGAATGTCCCTTGTACCGTCAATCACTGCTGACTGTTACTTCTCCAGATTCTAACATTATGTCAGCTCACATGCCCAGACAGATGGAAAGTTGCTCTGTTACTACACACAACTGTGACTAAAATGTTTGTCTTCCAAGTTTCAAAAGTACTTCATCCTGGTCTGTTACAAGCTGCAACAAGGGGTATTTGTACCTTTAAAATCTCCAACATGATTGCAGAATTTTTTGCACTGTCAATTTTGGCATGCTGAGTTGCCAAGCAGATTGTCAAGTTTAATATACTCGGAGTGCACACAAAGGTCACCCAAATTTCATTCTACCTTAGCTTCAGTAGGTGGTCATTTACTAAAAACCATTTCAAGTCTTGTCAACAAACTGCCAATACTGTGTGCATGATTACTTCTTTAACTTCATCCCCTGCAAGTGAACAGCTTTTATTCATGCTGTCTACAAACTACCTCCAAGATAAGATCACACAGCATCAGATCAAGTGAATAAGCAGACCATAAAGGCTTACTAATGACTGCATCCCCAAAACTAAGGCAGCCAATTAAGTATTGGCTATATGGACAGTTCCACTATCTTGCTAGAAGAAACCATAAACCTTCTCCTCATCACTTAAACGTTCATAAAACGGTGTGAGAATCTGACCAATGAACCTTTCTGAACGTATTCTGTCTAACAAGAAGATGAAGCTGATTATTCTTGTCATACTGATAGCATATCGCACTCCAAATTTAACATAACAGCACCTTGTGAATTAGTCTTGGATTACCTGCTGACTATTTTGAGTACTGAAGTAAAACCATGCCTAATCTGAACAATCAGTTCCTAGTGGATAGACTTCACCACTACACACTTCTTCACAGAACCAGCTGCAACACTACTCTCACAACACAGACTGCTTCCTGTACATTCTGCACATCTTTAAATTTGTATTATTTCAAAGTAACCTTGTGGCTGCAAGTGCAGATGACTTTGATACACCATCTTAATGATTCAAAGGGAGATTCTTTACATTCCATTATCAGCTAATGTTTCTTCTGAAACAGCACACCGTGTTCAATCTTGCATCTCACCACTCGATGTAATGCTGATTTCAAAAGAAGTGAAACATTGGGATATCAAGTTCTAAATTCTCTATTACACATACAATAGAATTTCTTCCTCATACACATTCCCACAATAAAAACCCCTGCATTACAATGTGCTTCACATTCAAGACTAACAATAATAATTTACATCACAGTAGAAACCCCCCGTTTTCTGTACTTCACATTCATAAACAAAAACCACATAGTTTCTGGAAGTGGAATGTGTGACAAAGCCTCAGATTATGGGATATGTTGCCATCAAACTACCACAGACGAGTTATACAGTGCCCAATAACATAGCTGACAGAACAAGTTCCTCTTTCAAATGGTAGCTCCGTATATCCTAACATGCTGAGGAACTAAGCACTGAACAAAGCATCATCAAGGAAAAACAGTCTAACAACACCCTTGGCTGACACACTGCACAAAGCTGCAAGACCTAGAAAATTCACTGACCTGCCCACATGAGTGCACATGTTAACCCACATTCTTCAGAAACTTTTCACAATCAGCTGCTAAGAGCTTCAGTAACTGCAATCAGCAGCATATAAGAATTCAACACAACAGTCTTCAGTTCGCAAAACACGCTGGATCTGCCAATTCCAGTCTCATAAAGGCACCACCTTAAACACTTCCATGCAAACTGGTTGAGATTTACCAGAACAGAATTTCCTCACTCAATGAAAGAGGTTGCCCAGACTGTACCATCACCATCACTTTCTTCAGGAATTCTGCGAAGTGTTAGTCACGTTAGAGACTCAGTATTCCACTGTGTTCACACATCCAATCCAAAATTAGTTTGCATTGCTTAAATTTAAATCACACCCCTGCTACTAGTGTCTGTTCATTCCCAATATTCATTGAAGAGCTCAGCTATAGCTTACTGGTTGCAACTGACTGCCTAATTGAGGTGAACCGAGGAGGTAAAAATGTGATCAGAAACATGCAACATTGGCGACACAGTATCAGCGTGTTATGATTTACCGAATGAAGTATACAATAAAATTTGCCATACAAGTCAAATGCAGAACTGTAGTCACCTATGGAAGTGATTTAAACTACATTCACAGTTAGTACAATATACGCACTCTAAACTGGAATGTATCAAACCCACTGAACTTCCTGTTACCCCACCCTCCTCTCCCATGCCACCACACATCAAGGAAAGAGATCATTTCCTTCATAAGCAACAGCACAGCTACTTACACCAGTTCAGTGCCTCCACCATTTCAAGTCATATTCATTTTGGTACCATCATAAATATTTACATATTTTCGTTAAAAGTAAAGTGAGTAATCAATTTAATTTTCATATTCTAAGCAGATATGTAGCCAACTGCACTAATACACTGCAACTTACATAAAAAATGACTATTTGTAATTAATTAATTAACCTTTTGGCGCTGGAATTATTTTTTTAAATTTTAGCACACCCTGTATATAAAATGTGAATAAAGCAGGAGCCAAATATGTTAGAATTATGAAACAAACTGCATTTTGAAGAGAAAAAAAACGGAGAGTATATACCATGTTTAAAATATTCAGTACCTGTATTTGTCGAATAAATATATAAAATGCAATGTTTAGATGTTAGCGGTGCGGTATGACCACTATAGTGGTCGTTAGGCGTCAAAAGGTTAACTGAGTTTTGTCTCACAATATTATAAACTGGTGTGACTCAAGGGACAACATGTTGACTCTCATGCCTTTCAAACATTCATTCTAAATATACAAAGAACGAAAATTTGGTTTTAAAAAAATAAGAAAATCACTTCAGTTTCTAGACATATGTGCAACAGTATGAGGCACTCTTGGAAAATTAAAACCAAAACGTGAGTCAAGATACACCTTCCCCTACATGAGAAAATTAGGATACTCACTTCTGCCACTTTGATGAACCGTCCTCTTCTGTTTTGTTTCACGTCTAAGTAAAACCTCTTAGATTGAATCTGCAACATCTTTGTGGCCAACTCCTGTTCCCCCTGTTGCTGCTGCCCTGCAAACATACCAACATCATTCAACATTATACTCTTCCCCAAATTTTCCAAAGATTAAACGAATGCCTAAAGCTGGAGACACAAAATATGCAAAGGTAACATATTAAAAAACATTATGCCAAGTTTCATGCACTTTGCTTTCCACGGTACAGAATTCCTGCTCTACAAATATTGCTATTAATGTTACATTTAGGAAATAAACTTCATAATCCAGCATTAAAAAGGCAGCCATGCCATAGCTCAGATGGTGAGTTGCTGGCATCTCACCAAAAAGGCCTGGTTTCAATTCCAGGTCAATTCATGTGAGATATGTGGCAAACAAACTGAAATCAGGACAAGTTTTTCTCCAGTACTTCGGTTTTTCCCTTGCGTGTATCATTCCACCAGTGCTCCATACTCCTTCATTCATGTAGCACCACTGCTACTTAACCTCAACTACTGACAGCATCATTAAATAACACTTCAGTTTGTGTGTCAGCATTTTGGGTCCAAAAGTACATTGTCATTATACTGAATCCTTCATGGGTACTGTACTGTTTGCAACTGTAAATAAATTACAGGTCACTGTTCAGATTGTAGGAGTTTTCTGGCTTAACACCAATGGCATAATGTTGACAATAAACCCAGTGAAACTCAGTCTGGTGGTTCATAAATTTAAAGAACACACAAACATAGGCACAATACATGTGATAAAAGAGAAAAGCCCCGCAGATGGTGGAAACGATGGTTCTTGTGGCTTCCCTCTTTGGAGCAGTATGGACTAGGGGGGAGGTTACTCCATGAGACTTTTTTTCCATGGTTTGATATATAACATACTACTATGCTTCTCTCCAGTCATTAAGTGATTCTGTCCACAAAAATAACATGATAACTGATGTAGTAACAAATGCCCTTGGCTGCTTGGCATAGATCATATGGTGCAGGAGGGAAACAAACCGTTAGCCGTAACATCAGTATCATCAAACACTGTCATTTTCACCATCCACAGAACTTCTTTTCTGTGGCCTCAACATAGCATGGTAAACAGTGACTGCTATGTGCATGAGAAGCAGTAACTGCTAAAAGAGCACTTCCATTTGTGTCCTTTAATCACTGCAACCACTGCATGATGTCATGCCTGTTACAACAAATTCTCTTGGGACAAGCCAGTCTAATACATGTTATACAGCAGCAATACGTATAAAGTCATTACATTATCTGACCAACATCATATGTCACTTCCACCTGCTATTCAATAAATGATTCAAGCTGTTACAGCCTGTGTAAAGACAATCCATGGAAAGAACACACTGAATTCACAATAAAGCATGCCTGCAGTGATATTTTTAGCCTACTTCCTCTTTCCTAGGGAAGGAAGTAGGCTTATACCACCATGCTCATGTGTGTGTGTGTGTGTGTGTGTGTGTGGGGGGGGGGGTTTACAACAATATTAATGTTATAATGTTTTATACTGTTAATGAAATCGTACTACAGTTTCACTGCAAGGACACCATCTGAGAAACAATGGTGTAGATCATAGAGCGATGAGGCTAAATGGCTGGACAACTAAAGTAAAATGGATCAACTCTCATTGTGGCAACATATTTGTCTCTTCCCCAGTACATTCACACCGAAGCACGGGCTCTCTCAGCCTCATATTCAACGGGTAACAGGGACTCTTTCCAGGGGGTGACACTGACTACTCTCCTCCACCTTGGGTCGAAGTTCAGAACACGTGGAGTTATACCTCCAGTGTCCCATATGTCTTACGGCGTGCACGGGAAGAACTTTTACCTTTACCTACATACACGCAGCCCGCATTCAAGCAAGGTCACGCCGCTTCGCACCCCAGCGACATGGCATGTGTCGGAACAAAATCCACACACCAGTTGCATACTTCGACGGCTCTCCGACATGCATCTCGCGGGTGAAAGTCTAGCCAGACGGTTAACGACCCCGCTATGTCAGGGGAGGCTAACAGATCAATATACGCTGGCTGGCGGACGAAGCCTCGGCGCACTTTTATTTTACATGTCGTCACCTGGACGAACCTTTGAAACTCGTCCTCACCAAAATTCGGTTTCCAGACCACACTCCTTCTTGAGTATGAACTTCACGTCTCCAGAGAGGGGCATCAAGATGAAAAACATGAACTCAAACAACCAATCTCCAAACACAAGCTACTCCTGAGGAAACTATGAGGAGTAATCTCAGATTCTGTACACACCACAAAGAGTAACATCCTCGATATTGCTAGCAGGGACTAGCGTCGCACTTATTAGTTGGGCAACTTCACCCTTCCGGAGTTTGAAAACAACGAAGTTTACATTTTTTCTGCGAGAAGGAACACCGCGGCATTAAAGCAATACCGTGTTCTCAACGCTGAGCTACAGTTTCCTCAGTTAATGGATGGGAACATAAGGCCCGCTCACGTGGCCTCCGACATCACCCACCTATTACGCCTTACTTTTTTCCCGTGGAGTTTCGTCAGATGTACTGGGCGAATGAACAAGTGTGCGTACAATTTACAACTGGTCACTGAAACTAGTGCAGCAGAGTGCATGAGGATGTATGGGTTAAGTTACTGGCCACACAGCTGGCATGCCGGGCATGTGTGTTGTACGGGACGTGTAACACTCGACGCTACTTGGATACGATGGCGATATGATTAGTTTCAAGAACAACTCAACAGTTTGTTTCGAATGGGACTTCGCACACAGAAGACGACACAATACGTTCACGACGGGCCGATGACAACTCAGCATCCTGTCTCGTCTATCGCTCAGTCGTAAACATCTCCAGAGAAGGCGGAAATCTCATTGACCTTCAAAATGTTGCTGTTCTTTATGCAAGCACAAGTTGAGGAAGAAATATTAAACTTGCAAAGCTTGAAGGGGAAAATTCTACTCTATTACAGCGGGTGGTTAAAAGATCGTCAATGTTATGCTATTTTTTTCTCATGTTATTTAATACTACCTGTTTCGGATTCTTCTACAAAACCATCATCAGGTAGCATAAGATATTCAAAGAAAGCTCATCCTGTACAATATCTAAGTTATAATATGGAATTTAATAACCGTACAACAAGATGCGACTTATTCAGTTTATTACATTTCTGTATGCAGCTCTACATGTTTCGGGTGTTGACACCCATCATCAGGAGCTCGTACAACTGTAATTACAGCTTCTGGTACCAGAAGCTGTAATTACAGTTGTACGAGCTCCTGATGATGGGTGTCAAGATCCGAAACATGTAGAGCTGCATACAGAAATGTAATAAAATGATTAAGTCGCATCTTGTTGGACAATTATTAAATTCGATTCACGATGCACGGACCCATGTATATAAAATGCACTGATGCCAAACAAGCAAAAGAGCTTTACCAATTCAAAAGCATCAAAAGAAAACTTTATAGAACAAACGCAGCTGTCCGGTACAACAAATCGTGTAGTTAATCAATGACAGAAGCTGTAATTACAGCTGTACCAGCTCCTGATGATGGGTGTCAACACCCAAAACATGTAGAGCTGCCTACAGAAATGTAATAAACTAATTAAGTCGCATCTTGTTGGACAATTATTAAATTCGATTCACGATGCACGGACCCATGTATATAAAATTTATAATATGGAGTTGAAATCTCAACTCTACAGAGATAGGCATAAAGTGGGAGCCGAAATACATAAAATCGTGCATGTGAAGTTATAAAAACATGTCACGTACTTCAGGGATCGTACTATTTAAATTACAAAAAGCCAAGTGGCGTACTTGCGAAATAAAAAAATGGAGAACAGTTCGTACACGTGCGAGCCTCGATGGTATCGATTCTTCAGATATAGGCATAGTCGATTATCTTCTACGGATGTTGATACACGTCTGTTCATATTTATAACGGAAAATTTAATCTCTTCTGGATGGTGAAAATGTCTTTCATAATCAACAATTCTCAAAAGATGTGAATTCAATGAAAGCCAAAATATGGACCTTTTATCTTACGTAGGCCAAGAAACTACTTACATCGCTAAACTGCTTAAACACTAATTTGAGTTTTGCTTTCGTACTAAAACCTCGACAGAATCTATCCTCAAAGACGAAGAAAAATCTTATTATTGGACCCTGCATCAGGCTGAAACTTCAGCCTGCAACACGGATACCACTCCAACCCAACCACACCGAAACTTCAACACACATCGAACCAAGAACAATACGACCAATGTGGTAATTCAACAGAACAGTCGCAAGCTCCTGATGATGGATATATTAATGTCCGAAACATGTTGAGCACATAAGAAGTGAAATAAAGTAGCACGTGACATCAAGTTGGTCTTTTATTCTTCAACATAGAAAAATGTTGACACGAATTTCTAAATTCCGGCGTACATCAGTTGAAAACCTCAGACTGCTCTAACATTTACGTTGGCCCGACTGGCAAACATTTCTTAACCCGGTTTAAAGAACACTGACATTATATTCTGAACAACAGCAGAAATTCAAGTTATGGCCAACACCTATACGAAACGGTCATTCAATGGGACCTATCTAAGACGTCAGGACGTTCAACACGTCCACACCTCGACACTTTTAGAGAACTTTCACACTTACTAGCAGACCGAAGAGAGAAACCAGATAAATGACAAACCCACAACAGGACCTAACGTTATTTTTGACGTCACCAATCAATATGCAATATTCCCATTACAATCTCTTCTCACCAACCGTCCTTCAGAACTTCCTTAACACAAAATCAGGTTTTTAATATACCTGACCCGTCTACCGTTACATAAGTAAAAGATACTTCTTCCCACGCAAAACTTCCATATATGTGCATTTATATTTAAAAAAAGACGATATCTGTATACTTTCTGCTATATTCTAATTTCCGACCTTACATTTTCATCATCCAGAAGAGATGGGATTTTCGCTCAACATCTAGACTTCTATCAACAGCCACACAAGTTCGAATTGCATGCTAAAGTGAAGATTCGATACCCTCGAGGATCACATAATACGCACTGTTCTCCGTTCTTTTATTTCGCAAGCACATCACTTCGCTTTTTACAATTTATTTATACGATCTGTGAAGTACATGACATGTTTTTATAGGTTCACTCGTATTCTTTAACTATTTCGGCTACCACTTTATTTATGCATTTCCTTGTAAAGTTGAGACTTCCACCGCGTATTATTAACTTCTGTATTGTACAGGTTGAGCTTCATTTGAATATCTCGTACTGCCTGATGACGGTTTTGAATAAGAGGCCGAAACGTGTAGCCATAGTCGTAACTTGGCTAATAACACCGGGAGGGCAAAATCGACCATACCTCTATTTGGCGTACCGAAACAAAGGTTTTTTTTTGTCTTTACACCACCCAAATAATAGCTCGGAAAATAGTTACATTTTGTTATTTCCCCCTCTTCAACCAAGTAGCCAAAAAAAAACAATTCTTCGGTAGAAAAAAATACCGGAGAGGAGGGGCATTTTCCCCTCCCCCGCAAACCTAAGTTTCGCCTGTCCACATAGCATTACATAACGTGACATAAAACTGCATAACACAGTTGTGACGGGGTCCTTTAACCTCCTTATCTTCTGTTTACATCACAACCGGATGTCCCGTACGAAAGTTCTCTGCCGGATTCACCACTTATGTTGCTGTCCGGGTGAGCCCAGTATTCCAGCGCTGTTGCCTTCTAGTCCATTATTCTTCTCACCCACCACTTAGTAAATATGACATGTCCTCTTTGTCTGATGACATGCTCATACTGCAGCAATGCACATCGTCTGAGCGGATCTGCTCCAGTGTCAGGCACGTTTCGCGTCGTACCTACAGTCACCACTCGGCCTTCGTATCGCCAGTACTGTGCTGTGTGGGAGCGGCCTAAATTTACTGACAAAATTCTGCAACCACCATTTAAAGGCATACTGTTCTGAAGTGCACAATGGTTTAAAAAAACATGAGCGTCTACAGCCCCCTGATATCTTGTAAACACAGCCCTCGCATACACGCAGTATTAAGCGACTTTTTTACACTTTGGCAGCGGTGTAACCGACATCTTCGTCCTTCTGGGATACGACGCTGCGTCAATGGGTAATTTGGTTCTCGACATTTCGACCCTTGAAGACGAGACTACTATGTCGTCTCGCAGAGTTAGAAACCAATGTGACGCAGCGTTTCATCCCAGGACGACGAAGACCTTATGCTAGCGTTAAGTTACGCGTTCATCTAGAGCCTATTCGAAGTGGGACTTAACTGGCACGTAAAGGATAGGATGCCAATCTTTCTTATGGTTTATTTTACGACACTGTCAGCATCTCAGACTATACAGCGTAGATCACAGGATGACCGTTGAATGACGAACTGAAACACACTTGGAAGGAATCGGTCGCGGTCCAATCGAGGCACTATTCTGGCGCCTGTCTGAAGGGAATAAGGAAAATTACAAAAACCGTTGTCATGACACCCGGCGAATCCGCCAAGATTCGAACCCAGCCTACGCCGTTACCGCTCGGTCCAAGTGTCGGTACTGGTACTCTTTCCACTAACTATAATGACACTGGCATTGAAATGCAGATTAATGTCGAGGACGCACGAAACGCTCAGTTTGCACAAACACTGAATTTGTCACGGTAACTGCCGGCTCATTCATTCAAGAGCTCACGACGAAACAAGGCAACGCCATGACTGATTTCTTCCAGGATAAGCTATCAGGTTACAGCGCTGAACTTCTCACGCCGGTGACGTTCAGTACATGGGTATTACCGTTTCCGAGGAAGGTGCTGTGTACATCACGTTGGCTAACACAGGTGCACATCCCAGGCAAACCACCCCTTTGCATAGGTGCACACTGGGAAATTTCTAAAAATCAGAGGCGCATGTGTTCAACAGACAATAACACAACATGTAAACATCAGAAAGGAAATCATGTTAATAATGGCGGGTGTTAAAAATGTAGTATTTAAGACACTTCCGTTTGTAAGTTCATTCGTACTGTGATTAGTATCATTTGTTGCAAAAATCATGGACAAATTACAAATAAATTCAGTTGTACTCAATTTAAACACAAGTCGCAAATACGATCTAACCATGCCGAATTCTAGTCCTAAATATCAATACTATATATATATATATACTACACAAATATAAAGTTATTCAATGGCCTGCCATCTACAATTAAATTTTACGCCACGATATGAACGTACTCAGTCCTTTAAAGTCAGAAAGAATCTCTAATCTCTTCCCTACTATTCTCCAGGAATTTACCCCAACTTAAAATCGTTAATCTGCATACGGATATATGTAAAATATTCTTCGACTATTTCGTATGCTTACTTACACAATATTGTTATGCATACTTGTAACTGCGTGGGCCGGGTAGCTCAGTCGATATAGCGAATGACTGCGGACTGGACGGTCCGGGATCGAATTCCGGTGGAGACGAATTTTCCGCCCGTCCAGACCGGCCCTGGGGCCCACCCAGCATCCTGTAAAATGGGTACCGGCTCTTTCCCGGTGGGTAAAGTGCAGCCGGAGCGTGCTGCTGACCACTCACCCCCTTCTAGTGCCGCGGTCATGGAAGAGTAGAGCTATACCTCTACCCGCCCTCTGGGCCACATCGGGCCTGTAACGGGATCACTTTTTTTAATACTTGTAACTGTTTGTAACAGGTTTGTAGAATTAGGTTTAAGCAATGGCAATGGTGTTTTCCAAATCAAATCAATGTCGTAGCTGTATTGTGTCATTTTAACTTAACAGAAGACAGCCCGTTGTGTTTGTACAATTACTGATATTCAATAAAATACCATCAACACAAGCGTGTATTACGTAACGGAAATCTACACGTTTCGGTCACCATGTACGTAGATCTCTGTACACTATAAACACACAGCTGTATTGGCGGCATTTTATACAATATTCGTAACTGTACCGTTTCACAGTACACAGTGTCCGGAAATAGACTGTAAAACTATAAACTTCCATAGTATAGTCTCTACGGGTTCGAGTCCCGATTGTTCAAGGTTCCGTTTCGTCCGAGCCAAAGTGCTGTAACCAAGATCGTTTTTGCGCTAGGTAAAGGATTCAGATTAAGTGCGTATCTGTGTGTGCACATGTGTCTTTCAAGCATTATTGTACTGCCTTTTAGCAGTTTTCTTTGTGTATATTGTGTTCCATTGTGTAATTTTGGCGTGTACTTTAGCACACCCTACAATGTTAGAAGCAAGGAAGAATAAGTTTCCACTGTCGTAATCCGTGTAGTCCGAGTTTTGCGGTAATTGGCGGCAACCTGTCCCGTTCACCTCGAACTACCGAGATTCTACTGTACTTATAACTGCGTCAAGTAAGTCAGTTTACATGCGTAATATACGTTTGCCCTTGTACTATGGCATGTTCTACACACACCGTTTGGTTTCGCCCAAAGGAAGGTCTATGAAATGGACATAAATTATTTCCTCTACATTCCTTCCTGCTCACTAGCGCAGCTGTCTTCACCCTGGCCTGCAAACAACGCCCACAGCTTTTATTAAGCTTTATTCGTTTCGGTTTAGTTGTGAGAGTTGTGTTCTGTTATTCGTTCCGGAAAAGTAGTGTTGCACTTCGACAAACTCAAGATCCATTTTTGACAATTTTAACATATCCTAAATTCAGAAAAGTTTGGGCTGCTAACCTTGTGATCCGAGCCACGTGAGTTTTACAGCGTGACTCGCTGAATGTGTTTTGTTCCCAGGGATCTTTCAAATTAATTTCAACCAAATGAAGATCTTGCTGTATCCCCTAAGAAAGACTGGTCAACCTTTTCGTTTTTTGGTTGCCTGACTGACAGAAAGTCGAAAACACGATTGTCAGAAACATCACTTCTGGAACAAGAAATACTGATTTCACGGGAGACGCGAGTTCACACTGTTGTGTTCAGTCGGTCACAATACGTCTTGAACGAAGGACAGTTACATGTATTTCACTACCAGTGGCAGAAACACGCGTACAAAACTTCGCAACTCATCGGCGCCTACTACGAGAAACTGCATCCATTTAGCACGCCGTACTTGTAAGACTGTGTACTCCAGTGATCATGGTAACTAAGATAAAGCCTGTTGAGTTTCGTCAGTTAACACTAGCAGTTTTTTTATAACCGTTTAATGCGAACATTTACATAACACGTTAAAGAACTGTTAAAAGTTTAAAGACACCTCAAGAACTAAACATTTCCCTGCAAATTCATATACCTCTCGTAAAGAAGTGCCAATACTCCATTATTAACTTTACTGTGTTAATTACTGTTGACGTGTCACATGCGTTCAGCTTTAGCACCACGGAGAAAAGAACCGTGTCCTTTCCTATTCCAACAGGCGTGTTTTCACAGCAATAAAACGACCCGCATTGTAAAGCCATCGTTGTGGCTGAACTATTCAGAGAATTGACGTCAGAGGTGGAATAAAACATATCGATATTTTCGCTAAAATGAATATGCTGCAAATTTTCTTGCGGCAAGATCAGAACGAACCTTATAAAAAGTATAATTATAACCTCTATGATTTGGTCATACAACATCAGAAAACCACTTTTTTGAAGCGCGTGGAGTGGGAGCTAATTAACTCACAGGAAGTTTAAAAGCACAGTTACACTCCGTGGACCTTCATGAATCCTGTGCTCTTAGAAACAACCGGCAGAATACCGACAATATGTATCATCGTCGATGTTATACGATACAAGAAATTCTGTCTTATCACTGTTGCTCATGGCAAACACAGGTATACAGATATTCCATGCTTTTTATATATAGCATATTATTATTATTATTATTATTATTATTATTATTGTGATGACAACCTCATACGTTTCCAGGAAGTGTCATCCTTTACATAACACCTGTTCGCAGGAGCGCATACCAGTGTTGTTCCTAGCAAAGGAACGCGTGCTTCCATTTGTTAAGCTAAGCCGCGCACCTCGACCTCTCACCTATTCCACCTGCCAAAATTAAGAACCCCTTTCGTAAGAAGTGCAGGATGAAGACACGTAACGGATGCGTCGATAACACTCGGTCTCGAACGTAGGCTTACTGCTGGCATGAAATGGAAGCACCCGGTTTCAAGGAACTGCCGAACTACAAAGCGTCACACCCCACAAGACCGTAATCTGCTTACTCGGATTTAACAACTCAGACACTATATTGACCAAAAAGGTTAATCGGCTGGCCCTACTGACCACATGAAAATCGGAAAATAATGGTGGGGATCGGCGGTGCAGAAAAACTCCCATGCTTTAACGAAATCCAAAAAACAACAAAAATACCAATGTTGTTTCATCTCCTGCGATGTATTTAAAACGGACGCTGTTGTTTAAGGCCAAGGTACTCTGCAATAGGACGACCTGCAGTCTGGTCAACAGATTGCAACATTTCGAACGAACCTACCATGTCCATGGTGCAGGAATAACGTCCGATTAACACTATTCGTTAACCGGTAACTATACAACTCCGCTGGGTGGAAAACTTAGTGACTTCTTGCAATACAGCTGGTAATAACATCAAGCTGCGCCTTAAAAAGTAGGATAGGGGGGCACGGGATTGGAATCATGTGGTAGGACGCTGATCAAAAACAGGCTCTAGTTCTTCATGACATTTGACGAAACTGATCATATATGATCACTTTAATCCTCTGCTGGTCAAGCACATTTACAACAAATCATACCAATGACCTTGGTAATAAACATAATATCGTATCACACGTGTACTTCTCACGAATCTCCTTGCCGATGTAAGGCTTCTCCCGTTCTATGATTATTAAGCTCAGTACCACTGAACGCATCTTATACTTCTCAAATGATCCCTCTACCGTTTTCTTTCAATACAGTTTAACATAACATCCAAATCATGTCAGGGACTTGTATAGGGGCATTAATGACTTCAAGAAGGGATACCAGCCTAGAACTATTGTAGTAAAGGACGAGAAAGGAGAGTTGGTTGCAGACCCCCACAGTATTATGGCGAGGTGGAGGAACTATTTCTCCCAGCTATTGAATGTACATGAGGATAATGACGTTAGGCAGGCACAAATGCACACAGTAGAACCACTAGTGCCTGAGCCAAGTGCCTTTGAGGTTGAGTTGGCTGTTGGAAAGCTAAAAAATTACAAATCACCAGGTATTGATCAAATCCCAGCAGAACTGATTAAAGCAGGGGGTAGGACAATTTTCTAGTGCGATTCATAAACTTATTATTTCTATTTGGAATAAGGAGGAATTGTCTGAAGAATGGAAGGAGTCGATCATAGTACCTATCTATAAGAAGGGGGATAAAACAGATTGTAATAATTACTACTATTGCCAACTACGTATAAAATTTTGTCCAACATCCTGCTCTCAAGGTTAATTGCATATGCGGAGGAAGTTATTGGGGACCATCAATGTGGATTCCGACGCAACAGGTCAACTACTGATCATATATTCTGCATTCGTCAAATACTTGAGAAAAAAATGGGAATACAATGAAGCAGTGCATCAGCTGTTTTTAGACTTCAAGAAAGCTTATGATTTAGTTAGGAGGGAGGTCTTGTATAATGTTCTTATTGAGTTTGGGGTCCCCGAGAAACTGGTAAGTCTAATAAAAATGTGTCTGACTGAAACGTATTGTAGAGTCCGGGTAGGCAAGAATTTGTCTGACATGTTTCCTATTAGGAATGGTTTGAAACAGGAAGATGCTCTATCGCCATTGCTTTTCAACTCTGCCTTGGAGTATGCCATTAAGAGGGTTCAGGTAAACCAGGATGGCTTGAAATTAAATGGTACACACCAGCTTCTGGCTTATGCCGATGATGTTAATATACTGGGAGGAAGTGCACATACTGTAAAGAAAACTGCAGAAGCTTTAGTAGCTGCTAGTAAGGAGATTGGACTAGAAGTAAATGCTCATAAAATTAAGTACATGACCGTGTCTCGAGATCATAACGCAGGACGAATTCACAGTATGAAGACTGATAATAGTTCCATTGAGAGGGTGGAAGAGTTCAAATATTTGGGAACAACGTTAACAAATCAAAATTCTATTCAGGAAGA
>Ga0123357_10001963_pt1 | contig 22472 bp, 19 predicted proteins | sample TergutEmb28metaG_FD_89873 | JGI IMG/M metagenome (GOLD analysis project Ga0123357, IMG submission 89873) | Embiratermes neotenicus P4 segment gut microbial communities from Petit-Saut dam, French Guiana - Emb289 P4 | ecosystem: Host-associated > Arthropoda: Insects > Digestive system > Gut ... | reverse complement strand
TATACCTCTGCTGTGTGTACAGCGAAAAACTCCTGATGATGGACAGAGTAACTGTCCGATACATGTAGTTTTATTCCAAAAATAAATTTCAGAAATTAGTGCTTCTAGTTGGTTTTATTATAAGACTTTATCATGATGCACCTTCACCTGAACGTTATACAAAGTATGTTATGAAACTTTTACTTCTCGTTATAAAAGGCACCGTCAAATTGGGTAACACATTTCTCGGGCTACGAGTATAAAGGACACTGTTGGGTGTATTCAAAACACGGTTAGGAGGAGGAGTCAGTTGCGATCGACTAATTGGATACGCACACGACAAATAATGTGACATGCCGTTAACCCGCATAGCGTGTAACTCTCGAGCTGGTACTGAAGCACTGCACTACGCAATGGCATTTTGGTCGGTGTCAACCAACCGTTAATGTAATTCGACAATTGCTACAGCGTCTCAGTGAGACAGGAAGGGTTGTACTTATTGCATATGTAAATGGAGATCGGCCACAAACTGTAATAACACCAGCTAATGAAGATAATATAATTGCAGCTGTGTAAAGAAAACCAATGAAATAGCTCACGCAAACTCGCACGAGAATTGGGACTGTCCAAACCGTCGGCCCTGGCAGTACTTACTAACGCCCAACAACATCCATACCACAATCGCGGATTGCATAACTTTTCCGGGCGGATAAAATTTTTGATAGGCTAAGACAACAGCACGCTGCATATAAGGTCATTTTACACTATAATACGTGGATACATGAAACATGTTCTACGCGTAAGGGCGTGTTCAGTGTCCACAACAATCATCGCCACGCACGGAACAATCACGCTACAGGTGAATGTGCATATCACATATGCTTCAGCATGAATATTCGGGCTAGTACTGTGACAGGCATTACGTGGACTCCAATTTCTTTTCGACAGGTTAAGTGCTAAAAAATATGGGAATTTTATGGAAAATGTTCTACCGGCGCTGCTTGAATATGTTCCCCTATCTGTGCGGCAGGGTTTATCATTTCAGTACGACAAAGTTCCTAAACGCTGTGGGAAAATTTCCGATAGTGGTTGAACGCGACGTATCTCGCCGTAGCTACGAGATGCCCTTAGCTTGAAAATTTGATAACTTGGGTAGTTTGACAGTAACGTGTATATCAAAACTAAACGTTTCAAAACATATTTCTGATATTTAATAACGAACCAGACTGTACACAGCTTGTGCGCGAATTTCTCTTCATTATTTTTTTTTTTTTACCATGAGGAGTAACTAAATCAATGGTGTCCCAGAGTCCATCCTGAGAAGCTAATCGGTCTTCAACTTGAAGTATTTATGGCGTAATTAAACAAATCGCCACGATTAATCAGAAGTTATCCGGAGATAACATTTTAGACGGCAGGAAATAAAATAGAAGTTACAATAAAAGTGACCTAAGAATAAATAAGAATGTTGATAGTACAAGACTGATGAATCTGACACAGAACCAGGTCCAACGGCCAACTTCGGTATCATGTTGAATCTTATTCTACTGCCTGAGTCTGAAATACTAGTTTTACTGGCACACCGACAGACCTGATTGTGACTCACAAGACGCTGCAGAGGTGTATACATTAGCCCAGAACAAAATTCCGCTAAAGACCTGCTTGTATTACACTGCATGTCTGAAACTGAGTGGCACTGAGGTTCGGCCTTTGCAGCATCTTAGTGAGCCAGACTCTATTTGACTTGATTGGTCATGATTCGTTTAGTGTACCAACAGCTGAAGGGCTTGTGTTTGCTGTATCTTAGTGCGTCGGACTCTATTTGGCTTGATTAGGCCTGATGCGTTTACGACGCCAAAAGCAAGACTGCCTCAACGGAGAACACACCACTTTGAATATCTACTGGCTGCTTCGCTAATGAAGAAATTCCTCCAGTTTTATCAAATCCGAAGTTTAAAGTGATTAGACATAGAGTAATAAGCCATCGTGTAAATATGAAATAATATATTCGTTAGCATCCAGCCCAATAACTAACAAATCAAAGACGCACCAATCATTGCAATAAAATAATACTTCAGAGATAATTTTCTTTGTGAATTAAACGTTTCAAATGTTTTAAAATGTAAGTATAGTGTACTCTCGATTATGCGGGTAATGGTAGGGAAGGGACCGCATGGATAATTAAGAAACACGTAGGCTATAACCCCGAAACATATATTTCAGTGAGCAATAAGCAGAAAACTAACACTACTTTATTTTTCCATAAACAATACGTGCATAGCTAACGCTTATTGTTTATATAAATAATCCGCGACTTTAGGCGCTTTCGCAAAATTGCGAAAAATGACTATTAGTTTCGCCATATCTGTCTGCCTGTCTATCTGTCCGTCCGTCCGTCTGCATGGAACAACTGGGCTCTCACTGGAAGAATTTTCACGAAAGCTAACCTCCGAACATTTCCATGTCGAAAAAATTCAAATTTTATTGAAATCTTCCTAGAATAACCGGAACTTTACATGAAGAGGTACGTACATTTATGGAAATATCTCGCTGAGTCTTTCTGAGAAAGAGAAATATCTCAGACAACGTTGTAGAAAAAATCAATATACACAAGCTCACTAATTTGTTTCTGAAAATCGTTCTGTTTATGAGATAATGTGAAAAATTAAGTACAGCCAGACATGCCACAGATGAAAATATAATATGGCGCATGCGCTTTGTGTGCTGGATAACTATGGGTACAGACAAACACTCAGAATACGTAATATTTCTTGTTTTTGCGAGGCAAAAATTTTTACGCGAACGCGCATCAGTATTACTTTCATATGTACCTAGCCTGTCTTGTTGCTTCGGCTGAGGATTTTGTTCAAGCACTCGGCCCCAAATCATGTGATTTCCCACATCCGTGATTAGTCGTTAGCAACGTAAGGTCATGTGCGGATAATAGGTCAACCGGATAACCTGCGCACGGAAAATCGAGAATACAATGCATGGAGCACGAAAGCATATGAATCTGAGGTTCAGGAGAGAAGTGAATTTAATGAGATCTGCAAATACAGCGAGTGGATTTTGACTCAATAAAATTTTCAAGGGACTCCTACGGATCTCCGCATCTGGCATTTTTCACAAGTGTAATGCTATTCTTTGCCTGATCGCTCTAGTTACTAAAGAGAATCCTCTTGCCGAAACTTGTAACAATTATCCGGAATGACGTCTGCAAGTAAAGACGTGCTACGACTCCCCTACTTTTTGTCTGTCTGAGATGATTTCTTTACACATTTCTATCTTTGTGCCACCCCTTTCAAAATTCGTCTCCACACAGTACTACACGTTCGTTATGCAAGGCGTGTCCCTTTTTGAGGGGTTCGTAGTTTATAAAAGTATCATACACAGATTCTCTTCAAGTCTGTCATCGCTGAGGAAGAAGTGCGTTGGGACATACAAGGAATTATACGTGCTCTGTATATTGATACAGTAATCAAGAAAGGCCCTTTCTGACTGCGCAATGTATTTGTGCCCTTCCTTAAGCAAATACTCAAAATAAAATTTATATTTACTACTATCTTTATCCTTACACCGTGCATTTTGTATTTTATTTAAGTAACACACCAAAAAATGTACATGTATAGTCTTTAATGATCTAAAATTTACATTAAAACACTTAAAATGCTCCTACATGTTTCGATCGTATCATCATCCTCAGGGAGCATACTTTGTTCCTTGTTAAAGTTACAGTTTAAAACACTCAGTGATTTACAGCAAATCACTGAGTGTTTTAAATCGTAACTTAGCAAAGAACAAAGTATGCTCCCTGAGGATGATCGTATGATAGAAACATGTAGGAGCATTTTAAGTGTTTTAATGTAAATTTTGGATTATTAAAGAATATATATGGGCATCTGTTGGTGTGTTACTTAAATATATTTACTATATTCTTTGCATGATACGGATATAATGGGGAAGACTTTGGATATACGAGTATATCCTTCTATTTATACGGAATATCTCAATACTGTGCGCATGTGTTTGCCCTTATATTTATTAGTGTTTCAAGTATTAAATTCTTTGTTTTTCTTTGGAAAATATGAGTGTGAGGCACCGTGTGAAACACCTACGCGTCTGAAGGAAAATTGCAGTTGAAGAGAATTCTAAGAAATGGAATACAAGTTTATGGAAATCTTTGATTTCGGATAGAGAATAGTAGTGGGCCCTTGTGACAATATAAAGGTGGTAATTTGTTAACATTTGAGAAAATACAAGGTGGTTCAAATATGACCGGGACTGTTTGTGTGTAGATCTGGCGACATCAGTCCCGGTCATATTTGAACCACCTTGTACAAAAAACTGATGAATGTCGATGGTCCATGGAGTCATTTCTTTATTTACCTACATTCTGTTCCATTTCAGTTGAATAAAATATTCCTCTATTTGTCTCATATTGTATATATTTTTGGAGAGTTCTGAACAGTGTGTCGCGTAAGATAAATAGGGTCTCTTGAGAGTTAGTTGACTTTCAAGTGAATATCTATATGATCAAATTTCAGTTCAGTCATCAAGGCTAAGATCAAGGCAAGTTACTCTGCAACTGACAGTGTATCTGTCTGTCACGAAGTAGAGACCCCTAGCGGCTCATGACAAACTGTCGGTGAGTCTGACCATTATGCAGTCACAGTCGTTGTTAGGGCGTTACTCTGACTGACAGCATGAGTCTGTTCACTGTCCAGTGTCTCGGTCTTCGTCAAGTATATATATTTGAAAGCGCATATTTTGAAGGAAAAAAAAATACTACTTACAATGTTCGACTCACTACGGGCTGAACAGTCTGGGGATCGAAACCCGGTGGGGCGAGATTTTCCACACACGTCAAGGCCGGCCCTGGGACCCACCCAGCCTCCTGTAAAATGGATACCGGATCTCTTTCCCGAGGGTAAATCGGCCGGGGCGTGGCGTTGACAACACACCCCGATCTAACGCAGAAGTTAAAGAAAGAGTAGAGCTATAACTCTGCTCCCTCTCTGGGTCTTCATGGTCTGTTATAGGTTGAACTTTATACCTTTTACTAACAATGTCAACTATATATAATATATTTAAATCCCTGTCACTCCAGGATTTGTAAAATAGATAACCTCGTTTCCTAACAGAATAAAGACGGCGAGAGAGGGGAATAAACAACAGAAGAGTAGACGAAAAGCAAAGAGAAGGATGAAGGAAGAGGCTCTTTAATTTTGGAGCAGGGAAATTACCTCTTTATTAGACGGTTCCAAATCTTCATGCGATTGTCCTTCTGATAGTACTAGCCTTCAAATCATGGTGTGGTAAGAAGAGATGGCTTGAAATAAGGTTGCGGAATTTGTATTAACTGCTTAATACTTATATTGTATGTTTGGGAAAAAGAATTTGGTGGTTTTTAGAGCAAAGGTTTTTGAATTTCATCAGCTTATTTCCGAATATTCAATATAATTCACCATTGCTGGTGTGAAATTAATCCGCACTTTACTCAAGGATGCATTCCGTACCGCGCAGTAAACACAACCCGCCTCCATTTTACAATCCTTTTTTAAAGATTTATTGCGAAGAAAATACGTACAGCGTGTTTGACCACAAATAAAAAAAAATATTCCTCTAACCAATTTGAATAAATGTATAAGAAGGACAAAAGTGACATAGAAGTGAAACATCAGTGGAAAAAATCGCCCATTACAAAAATCAATGAATTAACGCTGTATTAGGAAATGACTATCTTTGTTTTGAGTACCATACAAGGCACATAAATACACTATGTGGCTTGGATGTAGACTTTTGAATGTTAAACCTTGTGGCGCATAAAGTAACTGTGGCATTAGGGATGTGATTTAGAGGAACAGGTTGTAAAATGGGGACTGGATTCAACTGGATAGAGTTGAGGGCTAGTGGTGTACTCTTGTCAACAGGTTAGTAAACCCCTACGTCAGAGGCACTTCGGGAAAATTTGTGATTATAGGAGTATTAGCGTGCATGTGTTGGACTGTGCTCCATGGGGCTACTTACAGAGGAAGGGAAGTATAAAACGAACGTTAGACAGTAAATCTCACCCCGAATATTAATCCCTAATTTATTATTTGACATCTCAGTCAGTATAGTCACTATGCTATCGGCTGCAAAACCGAGGTATCTGGGTTACTTTCCTGGCAGGGGACAGGATTTCTCGCAAACAAGATCGGCTGTGCGTGAAAACCATATTTTCCATAAAATGGGTAACGGGGGCGGTTTTGGTCAGTGATAAAGCGGCCGGGGTTTAAAAGCTGCCATGAAACCTTATCTAGCTCCGAAGGTAAGAATTCGCGTAACTCCATTGCTACTCAACCATACGTTTTCACGGCACTGAGCATAAACAATTACTTTAAATAAATTTTAACTTTTTTACAATGGCGCAACAACCATAGTGGGCCAAGGCCTCCTCGTTATCGAAGATTCATGATCAAATTCAGAAACAACACACTCGGTAGGACTCCTCTGGTCGAATGAACAGCCCGACGCAGAGAGCTTTACCTGACAACAAACAACACTCACAGGAGACACATCCATGCCCCCGGCAGGATTCGAACCTACAATCCCAGCAAACGAGCTACCGCAGAACAACACCTTAGACAGCGTGGCCACTGGGGATCCCAAACTTTATCATTAATAACTTAAAATTCAATCACGATGTATGCAACTTTAATACATATTGAGATTTTCGCCCTTCTAGGATGTTACGTAGCGTAAGTTGGTAGTTAGCTACCGACGTTTCGGGACATCATATCTGTCTAATATTCAGGGGTAAAGCGGGCCAAGAAGGCTACTTGACCATTAAAGACTACCGATTTTAGTCTCGAAACGTCGGAAAATGGTACCGACAGGTTTTCTCCAAAAGTCGGCAGCTAAACACCAATATGACCTGCGTTCCGGCCCAGAAAACCGAATATCTCATTTACACCGCGGCAAAAGTCTGAAATCACCTTAATATACACTTTCCTCCGAAACAACATTTGCTAAAAGAAATGAGACAAAATCAGATTCCACTACAATTCGTAAAACAGATACATGAATGAAGATGAGGCACAAAAAAGAAAAAAAAAATAATACTAAAGAAAGATGGTAAGAACTTTACCGTGATTTCCCAAATTTCTGAAACATGACTTCGATGTGATCAGCATTTTAGAACGTGATTCTTACGTCACAGTAAACATGCACTTTCTCCACTACAAATTCAAACTCGTCAACGATATATTATTCGCTGTAGATTCTGGGAATCATGAGAAATATACGCAAAAAAAAAAATATGACCGAAATGCATCAATATTTTAAAGTCAGAACACATGGAACACACAGGAAGTCATGAACCTGCAAGGGCTAAAACAATGCAGATCTATCCATCTTAGGGAAGTGTGCTGCTTTAATTTGCGTAGTAACACGGCCTGTTGTCACCCACTGACGCTCCTGCGAATATCACATCAGGAATCTGCTCCTGAAATAAAAGTTATCTGAGATGGGTATGCACTGTATTGGATTGCCTGGAATAATCAAACGTCTTCAGAGTACAAGTTTTTGTCCACAACATTGGCTGTAGCAGCAGCAACACCGGCCGCATTGTCTCTCCGGTCTTGAAGCATTACAGATTCTACAAGGCTTAAGAACGTTGGAAGTTTCTATAAGCTTCTTTGCCAGAGACTGTATGAAACACTACTGCACACAACAAAATAATGCGCTATTTGTATTTTCTCATGCATACATAGCTAGGTCGGTGCAAACTTTGCCGAAGTTCCGTCTTCTCTGTAAGAAGTGGTAGAACTAAGAGGGCTACACTGGTTTCCGACGAGCAAGCCTTAGCGCCTTTCCTCACGTTGATAACTGTATATCCTGCTTTTCTTGGTCGGTTTTTATTTAAAATTTCCATTCTACCATAACGCTGCTTCCGATCGATCGGTCTAGATTTTGGTCCAGTTTTATTTGTTAACGTAACCAAGGAAAATCTGTAACGTAATGAAAGACGACGCGAAACGATGAATTCGGGTGAATATGATTCATTAAAAAAATCACCAAAAGCCGCGGGTGAATGCAAAGTACCTATATAAATATAGAATAAAGTATCAGTCAAACACGACAAAACTTTATTATGTTTATTATTGTATATAATTATAATAAACATAAAGTTTTTTATCTCAGTAATTAACCAACTTGATGCACAAAATGTTTGTTTTACAATAAGTTTATTTCATGCCTCTACATGTTTCGAGCAAATGTGCTCATCACCAGGAGGTCAAAATTACATTACACTGCCTCTGGTATCATCACACCTATAGGTGGCAAGCACCTTGCCACCTATAGGTGTGATGATACCAGAGGCTGTGTAATGTAATTTTGACCTCCTGGTGACGAGCACATTTGCTCGAAACATGTAGAGGCATGAAATAAACTTATTGTAAAACAAAAATTTTGTGCATCAATTTGGTTAATTACGGAGATAAATATACTGAGATTCACGGTCAGCAAAACGTCAAAAAATAAAGTTTTGTTGTGTTTTATTGATACTTCATTGTATATTTGTATATGTGTTAAACACTTCGGGATGGCAAACATTAAATTTGTAGTTAGCTAAGCGACTAAGCTTCTCATTTCGGTGGGCACGCTATCCTCTTCGTAATACTCCACTTCGTTCAGGCAGTTACCAGTCTATTACGTTAAATCAGCCACGACACTTCCCTTCCACATTCATTATGCACTGAACATCCAATCATTCGATGTTACGCAGTTTGAGTAGTGACAGTGTTGTTAAATACAAATAATAATTACACTAACTCCCTTCAGGCACCACAACAAGTCTTGATAATTAAAAATCTTTTCTTCGCTCAAGAAGTTCCTGGCCATTTTATGAAACCCAAAGATTCGTTGCCATTTTCACAAAAACGGAAACCGGGCCTTATCCTTAGCCACGTGAATTTAATGAACAACCTGGCAGCTCACTTGGAGGATCTATTTCAATATTATGTTTAACCTCGTAATCACTTCTTCCAAGAGATTTTTTACTCATGAAGAAATCTAACCAAACTTTTTATGTACATCCTGCCACAATTTCATTGCTTATGTAATTTCTCAGACTCTGTAGGCGAACTGAGGAATAAAATTAACCACTTAATGCATAAATTACACTATACATTTTTAGATGATTACGTCACGACGCGTCATGCAACTCCGATTGCACAGCGTCAGTGGTAGGATGTTTTATGAAAGATGCATAGGAATGTATTTGGAAGTAAGGTGACTCCCAAAGACATATCATCCGTCATCAGATTGAATAACAGAGAAAATCCACAAATGGCCTCAGGATAGCTGATAACTCGGCCATAATTCGATGCAAGCTTTTTCCAGATACAAGCAGAAAGCACTAATACTACCCGAACATTTATTTCCTGCCAATTTAAATTTTCTTCAACTGTGAGGGTCCAGATGCAGCCAGGCAGATTGCAGTTAATATCGACTGCTCTTTCAATGCAGACCTCGATGCACTGTACGGACTTCTAATTCTTCACGTACTGCCGACTGCGAACCGTAAGCTCGTAAATGCATTTTAAGTATTACAAATTCAAAAACCGTCTTTCTGTGCGACGCGCTATGGGCTGGATTTTCTAGGGATTAAATCCCGGTGTGAGCGAGATTTTCCGCACCTATCCACATCGGCCGTGGGGTTCACCCAGCCTCCTGTACGATGGGTACCGGGTCTTTCCCGGGAGTAGAAGGTCCGGGGAGTGTCGCTGACAACCCAAGTCCCACCTTGATCTAGGGCCGAGGTTAAAGAAACTGTGAGACTGTACATCTACACCTGTTCTGGACCTTTATGATCTGTCCTAGGGTGAATTATACCTTCACCCTGCACGTTATTTTAAGTTATCCAAACGAAGCAAGCATAAAAGAGTTAAGCGGTGTAAGGGTCTTTTAATTTTAACACCACCCACTGTGTTATATGCGGCAGGGAGTTAAATGAACTTATGTAATGGGTAACTGAAGAATAAAAACCAACTGGATGTCACTTATTATTTTATTGTACTTCTTATAGGCTGAACATGTTTCTGGCACTACTAAGTCCATCATCAGGAGCTCGCGACTATAATGTTGATTACCATATTCGTTGTTTCGTTCTTGGTTTGCTGTAGGTTTGAGGTTAGGTGCGGTTAGGCTGGAGTAGTGTCCGGGATGCAGGCTAAAACACCATTTTACACTGCAGTCGTGCTTTAGCCTGCAGCCCGGACACTACTCCAGCCTAACCGCACCTAACATCCACCCTATAGCAAACCAAGAACGAAATGACCAATGTGGTAATCAACATTATAGTCGCGAGCTCCTGATGATGGGCATAGTAGTGCCAGAAACATGTTCAGCCTATAAGAAGTACAGTAAAAAAATAAGTGGCATCTATTTGGTTTTTATTCTTCAGTTATCACAATGATGCACGGTCCAACAAACATCAGATTATGTCATGGAATTTGCCGCTTATCCTTCCTAGTTTATTATTTATATTTCTAATGATAGCAAATATCGTCCATATAAATGTCGCAGTAAGAATGGAACGAGAAGCATCATAAAAGCGACCAGAAATTCTTTCTAAACTGAACGTATCTGACACTTACAATGGACGTGGACCATCATGCGCTTGCTGACGGAAGGTGGAACGCCGTTGGCAGCGATGCACAAGTACGCTCCCATCTCTGATCTCGTCACCTTGGTTAATGACAACATCTCTCCTTCCACCGACTGCACTAAAAATGAAACAGACACCATTGACAGGACGCGAACAAGACTACTGCTTCAGTTTCTAGGTATATGGCAACATATGATTCTGCACGCATTACGCCTCAAACATGTGCGATGGTAGTTGTTAAAACTGACATAAACATTTGGCAGGTTTACGAAACCACATACTGATTGTGCTCAAATGATATTATGTAAAGTTAAACAGATATAATTAAACGTACGAAGAGCGTGCATGCATGCAAAATGACAACAGTAAATACGTTAATCTAATTATTGTACGTTATTTTAGCATTTATGTCCATACCATTATATTTTAATCATGTACAAATTAATTATTAAAAACCCATCTGAAAACAAATTTTGTTAATGCACATTTTTCATATTATGAACGCAGTATATCCCTTCCACATTATTTCATTCAGCACATTATTATACTGTACAAATTCCTGCAAAGCTATTCAATACGAACCAAACATTTAGCTTAAATTTCACATCATACTGCATGAAAAAGACTGGCAATTTACGTAACACGTAACATTGAGGCACTTAAGGGTAACCTTTGTTGCCGTGAAAAAGCAATGGCATTACATATTCTGAGTGTGTGTATGCAGCCTTCGGTATCCGGCACTCAAAGCGCATGGGCCGTATTGTCTTCTGTGGCCTGCTCGGATCTACCATATTTTTCCACATTGTCTCATAAACGACACGATTTTCAGAAAAAAAAATTTGTTGGATATAAAATGTGTCTTGATTTTCTCTGCAACTTTTGTTCGAAACATTTCCCATTCTAAAGAAGAAGCGAGATGTTACCATAAACGTACACACGTTTTCGTGTAAATTACCCGTTATTTTTTTAGATTTTCATGAAAATTGAGTTTTCTGGACAGATTTTCCAAAACCCCTCAAATATCAAATTTCATGACAGTAAGTCCAACGGGAGCCGAGGTGTTTCATGCGGACAGACGGTCGGACAGATTGACATGACAAAGCTAAATATAGCTTTTCGCAATTTTGCGAAAGTGCATAAAAACTAACTGTATTACAATTACCACCAAAACGCAGGTGTAAGCTTAATTAAACCACCGTAACCAATCGGTCTACGATAGATTTCTTATAACAGTTCCGTGAGATTTTGTTTATTTCAAGAGACACTGAATGAAATTACCAAACGTTACAATTATGTGCCTCCAGACGACGATGCTAGGCAAACTGGAAAGGTAAACCTTGTCTCTACGCCACTGCAGGAAGAGTTTGAACACATACTTGTTCAAGCATCCGTAACCTCAAACAGCAGTGTTAGAAAGTTTCGTTGTTTATATGTACGTTCAGAAACTCTGGTCCAATCAGCGGTAGGGCTTTAATGTCAGTGGTGTTAACCTGGATAACGTGCTTGATATGAACCCACCGGATCTACCTAACCCTTTGCTTTCTCTGTATGAATCAACAGATTGTATTTTTAATTTAACCTCTTGCAAAATGTTAGAAAAGTTTCAAATTTTGGAACTTCTTTCTAATGCCTAACACATATGCGCAATAAGAGGCTAGTAGATTCAACTTATTTAGAACCCTTGCATTTAAGATTATAATCGTATAATCGTGACCATACGTCATCAATAATGAAAGTAGCAATAACGTTAACATTTTAAATCCCACATTAGTAAACTACATGCAACTAAGACTTATCAAGTTTCAGGAAAGTTTTGGGATTACGGGTGCAATGTTTCAAAAGTAACAGATAATATAACCTAAATTTAAATCTTTTGTTTACGTTCGTATCTAACAAAAAAATATTTTAGTCGAATTTATGGTACCCTAATAATTTTATAGAATTCCATTTTTGTGTGTATCCTCAAAATTTGGCAGCCAAGTTTCACAATTCTTAGCTTACTGCGATCCGCATGCACCAATGAGTTTTACGTGCCTGATCAAAGATGTTAACCGTTTGGCGCCGGAATTATTATTTTTTTTTTTTAATTTTAGCACACTGTATATAAAATGTGAATAAAACAGGAACCAAATATGTTAGAATTATGAAACAAACTGAATTTGAAGAGAAAGAAACGGAGAGTATTTAACACATTTAAAATATTCAGTACCTATATTTGTTGAATAAATATAGAAAATGCAACGTTTAGAGGTTAGCGGTGCGGTACGACCCCTATAGGTGTCGTAAGGCGTCAAAGGGTTAATCTTTTAAATGTCTGTAGTTGTCATAAATAAAACTTACTTTAACTTTCAAAAGACTTCTACAACTTCCCCTCAATGTGTATACATCCTGTTCTGAGACTCATGTGACCATACACAGCATTAACTGTTTGGCGTTTGGAATCCAAACGAAATATTGTTTTTCCGTTAGATCAAATGTGAAGCCTATAATATTATTTTGACAAGTTTCAGGTTTCGCTTCAAAATATGTAGATCTATCATGCTTCTTTGGATTATTTCATGTACATATAATATATATATAAAATTAGATATTTTTAATATATAGATATACAGAATATAATGAGAGTCTGGATTCTCATGGCCAGTGAATATTAAGACCAAGGGATGCACGTCTTCTAAACAGCGTGCATGATATTAGAAGCAGCATTTAGGTCAGCAAAACCCTCTAGCGAGTAAACACACACTGAAACGTCTTCAAAGTGAGCTATCAAAGTATTCATGTTTTCTTATTTTGTGCTTAGTATTAATACATACTTTACATACTACTTCCTGCCTTTGACTATTCGGTGGAAGTAATCTGAAATTGTGAATGCCTTAAATTTTCCGGTCTATGAAATAAATACATACAACAAAAGAATTCGTGCATGTCAGCCAACGTCATGCAGGAATGTATATGGAAGTCTGTGGAATTGGTTTGTGCCACTAAAGCGTTGTTAATGTTTTTATAAACCATAACACATAGTTTAATTTTATGACGTTTTGCTGACCTTGCATCTTAGTATATTTATCTCAGTAATTAACCAATTTTACGCACAAAACGCAAGCACCTTGCCACCTAGTTGGTTAATTACTGAGATAAACATAATTTAATGTAACATTTGATCGTGCTGTATTACATATATACTCTGGGCCATATGTGATTTATAATAAGTTTTAATATATGAGAAGGAATTTACTCCAACCGGTCCGCGAGATCGTAACAGACATTAATAATGAATGGAATAAAAGTACTCTATTTAGAATATCTTATTACAATAAAGGTAATAGGTTACAAGTTCGGATATAAACCCAGATTTCGCACTTACAGCGCGTTCTCTAAATATTAACTTTATGAATAATTTTCATGAAAAAACACTGAGTATTTTAACGCATCATAACATCTGTCCGTATCTTAGTAACAGACTTTGAAGTGAAAAACTTCCGAGACATAAACGTGGAAACTTCCAAAAGATATTTTCAAAATGTCAAAATCTCAACTTCAAAATCGATCACGCACGATATAAAACTCTTCCTGCAGTCCCGGCACGTACCTCACAGAGAAAACAGTCTATCGTAATTACGAAGACCATTAATAGAAAAAGATGATACACGTAAGCATTTCATCAAGTAAAATGTCATTCTTTTCCGATTTTAACCGAAATCTAAATACGCTCACAAAATATACTTACGCATCCGAAACAAAAAAATTCATGAAAATACGTCCAGCGGAAACCGAGTTGTTCCCTACGGACAGACAGATAGATACGATGAAGCTAATAACCTGTGTGAACGCGCGTCAGGATGCAATTTCTAATAAAAACAAATAAACAATATTTTGAAACTCGCGTGTCTTGGTTTACATTATGCAGCAACATTTTAGTCAATTGTGAAGAAGCCAGTAGTTTCGTTTTATGTTGGCTTTCTGTAGGGTTTGCGTGTATGAATGGCATCAAATACGTTATACGCAGTCCGCATTTAAGCTTCCGTACTTGTCAGACAGTCTGACACATTTTAGAGGTCTCAATATTTTTCGAGTATTCTTTCCACAAATTTTATACCTGAAATGGAAAACTGTACTAACATAAGATCAACTTACTTGTAAAGGTATATTGAAACGGTGAGCTTTTGTACATGAAAGGAAACTAGTAGAAATAAAACTAGACTTGTTCTTGTGCTTTAGCACTACGCAGTGAAAACGTAAGTGAAAGAACAAACAAACTGGAACGTAGTTTCTTAATGGTGATAATTCGTGATTTTCATGCTCTGGCTTCCTTGTTTTCCGGATAAATAGCAGCCTTTCCTTGACGGGTAGCAGAATATGTGGAATCTGTGCTGGATACATTCTACAGGTCCGTATTCAGTCTATGAACGTTTGGGCTTTGGCACTTGAAGAATTCACACACGACCTTCCAGCCGGTCATCAAGTGGAAACACGAGTTCTTCGATCTCCTTGGATGTTACGTAGTGTCCCGAAACGTCGGTAACCAACTACCAATCAACGCTGAGTAACATCGCACAAGAGCGAAGACCTCACTTACATCGCGGTGGAAGCCTGAACCTACGTAAGTGGTCACATGTTTCTGGAAGTGTTAAGTAGCGTAACGCGGACCAAAATCTTTCTTCAAAAGGCAAGGGTCGCTCAGTCCGTAACGACATTTTCAGTTCGTTTTGAAAACTTATGCTCATTACCGTGTTCACAAGAGCCCAAACTAATCCCATTATACAGCAGATCAATTCAGTCAAATTCACAATCCTCCTGATTATGGGATTATTAATATTATCCTCATGTAACGTGGTTTTCTCGTTTAGAATGTCCGTTCACAAAGTGTGTACAAATTTATAATTTCCCCCTTCACTTCTTGCTACCGTGGTCATAACCTTACAGAACGTACCGCATGTCGAACTGCGAGTTTATAGCAGATCCATTGCAAAATGGCTGTTTAGTTACTGAAGTTCTGAAGAATAGGCCCAACTGCTTTTTGAGTTTCTCCGTGACATGTAGACGCGTGCCCCTACAAGACGTTACACGACGCCATATGCAAGAAGATGGAAATAATCTTCCTCAACGAGGTGCCGACGTAAGAATTTGCATAAAAACTTTCCTTCCTACACCGTCTCTCTGGATGCTTCATAACTTCTGTGAAATCTACCTAGGTGGATCACAAAAAGGCCCAATTCTGCCGTACATATATGTGAATATTTTGTTTGATAATAACAAAAACGGCACATTAACCCTCATCCTCCCATTAAAACGATTTTTTTTTACAAATCATGTACGCAACTTTAACAATTGATTTAACAAAAAGATCTCACGTGAAGTATCTGTACCAGTATAACCTGAAAGCTTACCATTAAGAAACCCGTTATGTGAACATGTACGAGATACGTTTCAAGAATCTGGATTCGAAACGCTTCTCATGAGACATATCACAGTTTCTAGAATGTGAGTGGAATGTGGAATTCAAAAATAATGAAATAACGTGATTTCCCTATGTCACTGGTACGGAATTATCTCCATTCTCTTGTAATTAAACAACACCTTGTACCAACCATATCTACTACAACCAAAATTGGTTTTTTATTTATCAGTCTGTGTCCTATTCGACAAAGAACTTGCATGAAATCCTGGAGACGTTACATTTCTTAGACCGTTCCCCCACCGAGTGCTTATTAAGTTAATGCAAATAATAATAAAACTTTAATCGAACGCCGCTACATAGTTGTTACCACTGTTGCTTTGTATTCGAGGGATCCAGGGTTAGAATCCTGGTTCAGACGCAGGTCACCCCAACTGAAATCTTCTGTAATTTTTATCAGTACGTCCAGGCAAATATCGGGAAGTGCCTCAAAGTAAGCCCCGACCGATTATGTCAACATTTTTTCCATTCATGTTTAAATATTTAATTGTCATACGTTTCGATGCTATGTACTTGACAACTGCTGGCGACGCAGTTAAATAATTATTACTTGTATAAAACAGGCAAAGAGATTATAAATTTTAATGCATTTATCTTTCCAAATAAATCACGTAAACTGTCAACATAATTTATGATATTCGGATGCATTTTATCTTTTTGAAATGTGATCGTATTTTTGTGACACGGTGTACTGTAATGAGGTTCATAAAAGTACTAACCTCGCGTTTTTGTGGAGGGACCACCGCGAAGGATAATCTCGCCTCCGTCTTCCCTTCTCCAGACGACGCGTGGTTTTGGAAAGCCTCGCGCCTTACACACCAATTTAGCGGATCCTCCTTCGGGAACCATGAGGTCTCCAGAGGTTTCTTCGTAAATAATATCCGGAGGTATCACCACTTCTAGGAAGGCCGTCTGAAAAGAAGACAAATCCAAAAACATGTCCCTGTTATTTTAAGAACAATATTACTGATTATTAATATAAGGGTTATGCTCGTTGGAAGAAACCTATAAAGAGCAAAAAGAAATAATTTCATGCATGCTTTGGGTTCAACTCTCTGAAAGAAAATAACAAATTAGTAGACCCGATGGTAGATATACTTAAGTCTTGTAGGAATTGACTGTTAAAATATGAAATCGGTCACACTTGGAAGGTAAAACTTAAGAAAAGACAAAATCACAAATTAAACTGCTATTTTACGAGAAATCAGAACTCGGCCTTTTAACTTAAGGGTAGAAAAACAATCAGATGTGTTCGAGAGGAGGGAGCTAAGGAAAACATCTGGGTCCAAGGCAATGGAAGTAACAGAAGGATGGAGACAACTACGTATTGAAAAGCTTCATTAAAGTAAATGTCACCAATATTACTGGATTATGACACGGATGATCGAATGATCATGCAATATAACGTAGGTGGGGAACACCAGAAGTGCACTAAAAATATTTCTCAGAAAAAGGGAAAAAAGGCCATTTGGGAGACCTAATCATAGATTGGAACTTCTTAAAGGAGTAGGGAGAATGCATCTGAACTCTATGGAAGAATTGTTTTTTAAGTTGTGCTGACCGTGAATCTCAGTATATTTATCTCAGTAATTAACCAACTTGATGCACAAAATATTTGCTTTACAATAGGGTGGCCGTCTCGTGCACGAGATGGCCGCCACCTATAGGTGTGATGATATCAGAGGCTGTGTGATGCAATTTTGACCCCTGATGATGAACACATGTGCTCGAAACATGTGCAGGCATGAAATAAACTTATTGTAAAACAAAAATTTTGTGCGCATCAAGTTGGTTAATTACTGAGATAAATATACAGAGATGCACGCTCAGCAAAATGATACCAGATGATACCAGAGGCAGTGTAATGCAATTTTGACCTCCTGATGATGAGCACATGTGCTCGAAACATGTAGAGGCATGAAATAAACTTATCGTAAAACAAAACTTGTGCATCAAGTTGGTTAATTACTGAGATAAATGTATTGAAGAAGTTAAGTATTATATTCAGTATCAAAGTGTTGCGCACATAGTACTGAAACATTGGATTGTAGAAGGGCAAATAATTTATGGATCACATCATCAACTACCAGCTTCTTTAGAAGACATTAATTCAAAGAGTTATTTGCGTTAATAACTTCGTTACTTAACTAATGCGAGCAAGGGAATTGTATGTCACCTTTAAAAATGTTTGAAAAAATAATGTTTTTGAAAGTTACAATATAAATCTCTCCGTATGAATTTGACGTTAGGATCCCAGTTGCACAGCGCCGTAAATTTAGTTGGGGCGGCGGAATGCCTCTAGTTTCTGACCTGGCAAATTGAGTTTGTCGCCTACTGCGATGTTGACAACTCATCAACCACCGCTCTGTGTTGTAGTGTTGGTGCCTACATATTCAGACACTCTCACTCTCCCAGCGCCCTAATCACGTCAGATGGTTTAGTTTCAGAAAATGTCTAGAATATTTTCTCACTATGGCACAACTTCATCAAAAACTGAGAAGCTTACTGCTACCAACATTTTGTTCTTGTGTGGGGTTCATCCATCTCTCAGTCCCAACTAACTATTGTGGACGCTTGTAAATGTGCTGACGTCTAGCCTGAGTGGAGTTATACGTCCTATAGTCCTGTTTTAGGATACTGCACATCATAATGATGATACACGCGATATTCATTCGTCACAAATACAGCTGGGGCGATCAATTCAAGATGATGAGTTGGAGGAGAAAGCATGATGCACAACTGGTACAGAACATAAATATACATGGCTTTGGTTGGAAAACAGGGAGGAAAGAGTTCATTTAGAAGACCTAGACGTCGATGGAAGAATAATATTCACATGAACACTGAATAATTAGAATTCGTCGGCATGTCCCACATTGATCTGGTTCAGAATAGCTTTCAATATTTTTTCCCCCGAAATCTGTTCTCTTTCATTGGCCAGTTTGTTCGCTCGCAGCCATGATCACGGTCTTCCCTTCTTAATATGGGAACCTATTTTTCCGAAGATGACCTTAGTATTCCTTCCTGAATATGGAAGCAGCAAATTCGTTCAAATATTTGGTAAATGTCAAAACATATGGCGTCACATTTTAGCAGACAAGTCTTTATCGTCTCGGCATCTTGGAATCTCGTAACCCAAAGTAGCGCCTCGCCAAAAGTACTTCCTTTTCCTATAGCATTTGGGTAACAAACAACACAAAAGGAGTCTAATTAGTGTTTGTTCTTCACGCTGGATATTCTAAATAGCCAAATACAGGGTAAAATTTCAGACCTATGACGTGTGCTAAACGCAACGCCTTTAAGTAAAATGAACAAGGACAGTGTGGCTGATTACGGAATGTAGCCAGCGAGGCATGTAGAAAGAAATGTTCATCGCCTGCCGTAGGTATTGTGACTGCATCTCTCAAGAACAGCAGATAAAGAGTGCAACAGACAAGAACACCCGGAATGCACTAGGAGGATTACTTACGTAAAACAGCGCGCTGTTATCCAACACTGCCAAACCTTATTCCTTCCAACTGCAATTTTATCTGTAACAGTAGCCTATATAGCCACAACAGGGATGGAAACAAAACGAAAATTAGTATAAGTTGAAGAACATATAAGAAAATTTAAGGAAAACTATAATGCAAATTAGTTATATATAAAGTTCGTACACCAACAAATGCACTCTTTATTATACTTGCAAAATTTTAAAATTTACATTAAAAATCATTTGACTTGCTCCTACATGTTTCGGTCTACGACCATCATCAGGTTAAGTGCGACTGAGTCTCACTCAACACAGCGAACAGTACACATACCATACCAATGACACGTTGCCACACCACCACATAACATATAACGACGTAGTTTTTTTTTTACCGAATTTTAACCTAAATATAACTTTAGCTAGGCTCTAATGAAGGCTCCTTGATGATGGTCGTAGACCGAAATATGTAGGATCAAATTTTGACGTTTTACTGACCGTGCATCTCAGTATATTTATCTCAGTAATTAACCAACTTGATGCACAAAATTTTTGTTTTACAGTAACTTTATTTCATGCCTGTACATGTTTCGAGCACAATGTGCTCATCATCAGGAGGTCAAAATTGCATTACACAGCCTCTGGTATCATCACACCTATAGGTATATAGGCATGAAATAGCCTTACTGTAAAACAAAACTTTTGTGCATCAAGTTGGTTAATTACTGAGATAAAAAATGTAGGACCAAGTCAAAGTGATTTTAATGTAAATTTTAAAACTTTGTCAAGTTTAATAAAGAGTACGTTTTTTCGTGTATGAACTTTTATAGATATCAAAATGCACGGTACAGCGATAAAAAGTAATGTAAGTAGTAAATGAACTATGATGAGGCATAGTTAAATGCTACATGAAACAAAGGTACATTCTGTTTTAAAATAACAGCAACAATTCAGAGAAATTTTGCAATAGACGGCGGAATCTAGTAACTTAAGTTGCCTTACACCTGACTCCACAAGGCAATGTCATTGTTCAGAAGCTAGTGGTTCCTTAGCTACTCTAGAAATTCCCTGTATTTTATGGAACCCGAAGTTTCCTTATCCTGTTCACAAGCTCTAGAAACTTCACCAAATGAATTCAGTCCACGCTTCCTCGTTTTTTTTAAAGATCCGTTTTAATATTACACTCCCACCTATGCCTCTGTACTGCGTCTTTTTAGGTCACGTTATTCCACCAACACTCTGTATACACCTCTTCTATCCCCCTACGTACTACATGTCCCGGGCAGCTCATTCTTCTTGATTTGATCACTCGAATAAGATCTGGAGAGAAATAAAGATCACCAAGCTCTTCATTATGCAATTTCCTTCAGGTCCTTGTTACATTTTCCCTTTCAGGTCCAAATATCTTCCTCGGCACCCTCTTCGAAATATCGTCACTTTAGGTCTTTTTTCAGTGCGAAAGACGAAGCTTTAAACCCACATAAAACACACAAAATCGTAGTTCTATGTTTTAGTTTATTATGGATCAGAAAACCAAAGACAAAAGTTCTGGGCCGAAAGGTAGCAGGCTCTCCGCGAGCGTAATGTTCTTAAATTTTTCATGGATGCAATTTGGATTTGTTACAATGTCAATATTCATTTGTTAGGCTTCTTTGGAAATGTTTGAACCTCTCATAAATTCAATCGATTCATTACCTACATTTATGCTGCCATTTTGTTGTTTGTATTATATTCATAAGACATGAATATATACCGAGATTTTTCAGCATGAAATTCTAGACCAATCTTCTTATCTGGCAATAATAAAACTTCTGTGTTTTTTTAATAGTTCGTATTCACTCAACGAATAAAATAAAGCCATAAACATAAACCAGAAACCGAAATTTCCATTCAAATTCAAGCCCTCCTGGTTTGCCTAAACCACTCTCACTGCGTATCCTAGACCAAATTTGAAAATCAATGAAGATGAAGCACATCCTTGTTTTAAACAATTCGTCATATAAAATGCACCACACACGTGTTTAAATATCTAATATTTACTATAGATTTCATTTTAACACATTTTTATTACCCTAACTGCTTCATAGAAAAAGCTAATCTTAAAGAGTACATCATACAGACAAACCATACGCTTTTTGACGTCTATAAATAGCTGCTGTACCTTTACATTTTACTAACATTTTTTAAAAATATTTGACGAATACAGGGATTGACCAGTTACGTCCAAGTCCAGAGTTAAGGTTCCGATTATTTGTATATAGTTAATAATGGTGATAATTCTCGAAAGTACTACTATCTGTTTCTATCGCCTGTCTTATCAATTTATACAACTGAATCCCGCTGTTCAGGCATGTATATCCCGAACAGAAGTGACAAGTTAACGTATCTCAGAACCTGATGCTCTTCCTCCGGATTGAATCACTTATGCTGGAATATCGTCAAGACATGACGATTTATATCTTTCCAGGTATTCAACAGCCATCTCAAACTCAACCCCACTAGGCTCAGGCACTAGTGGCTCAGTTGTATGTACCTGAGTCTGCCTAAAATATTCAAGACACTTTCAATAAGTGACCGAAGTTATTCTTCTACCGGATCAAACTAGTATGAAAATTTGCAAACAGATCGCCCTTCTCATCCTTTACTAGGTTTTAGTTTGGTAACCCTACTTAAATATGTGCTGATAAAACTAAGTACATGGTCACGTCTCGAGATCAGAATGCAGGACGAATTCAGAGTTTGAGGATTGATAATAATACCTTAGAGAGGGTGGAAGAGTTTAAATATTTGGGAGCAAATCAAAATTCTATTGCGGAAGAAATTAAGAGCAGATTGAGGTCAGGAAATGCTTGCTATCATTCGGTGCAGAATCTTTTGTCTTCCAGGTTGCTATCCAAAAATTTAAAGATCAAGAT
>Ga0123357_10001962_pt1 | contig 22476 bp, 18 predicted proteins | sample TergutEmb28metaG_FD_89873 | JGI IMG/M metagenome (GOLD analysis project Ga0123357, IMG submission 89873) | Embiratermes neotenicus P4 segment gut microbial communities from Petit-Saut dam, French Guiana - Emb289 P4 | ecosystem: Host-associated > Arthropoda: Insects > Digestive system > Gut ... | reverse complement strand
ACTTCATGACAGCTCGTGTCTCTATGTTGTTGAAATCGCACGCGTCGCCTGACATGCTTCCTTTCAGTCTCTGTAACAAGAAAAGACTTGCAATTCGGCACATGAACAGACCCCTCTTTCCGTCGACACTACCGATTCCGTCCGACGACATCGGGAAGTAGGTCGGGCTAAGGACTTATCAGAATCCCCTCGTGTTAACTTGAAAGCACAACGGGGACGTCAAACCCTAAAACTGTTCAGATTTAATTCAACAACAAAGCATCACTCATTTTTCACGAAATAACTAACGCTGAAAGGCCCTTTCGTATCGGTCCTGGAGGGAGGACCGCTGGAGTGATATCAGAAGACGCATGTTCTCACTGATAAAAGATACGCGAGCCATACATCACAAATGCGGAAAAAAATTTCCTTGGGGAATATGAACGGAAACCAATTGGGAAGACGCAGATGTAGAGGGACGATAATATTAAGACGGATCTTAAGGAAACAGGGCGTGGGGTTGAATGAACTTACTCAAGATACGATCCTGTGTTGAGCAAGTGCCAAATACAACGAACCTACGGGTTTCACAACACTAGCTGGACGCTGACCGTCGCGACTCTGCTCCATTATATATATTACATATATATAAATTACATGTAGGTGTATATGTATATATATATATATACACACACACACACACACACAGCGCCCTAAACTGCCTTAGGCCAGACACAGCTGTTCAGCCTGCCCATTGGAGGCTTTCCTAGCGGTGTAATCAGGTAGACCGGTTTCCTTGGACGCGACGTTTCGTCACTGGGCAAGTTGTTACGGACCCTGAAACCCTGAACATTAAGGCGGCACGTTCGTTCTAAACGTCTGGCATCACTGACTGCACTACGGTCCGTGGTACTCTAGGATGCGCCTGGCACTGCGTCGCTTGGTGGATCACAACTTACCAAACATGTGTCCATCACAGACGCCCGCAGTCCAGTTCTGTACTCAAAAGACGACACTACCGAGCTACAAACAAGACTGCAAATGGTGCCCTCTGTGACGTGGCAAAAACGTAACCAAGGCCATTCTCTTTCAAGGCACGCGCCTACTTTGGTTTCAAGAACGCTCTTACCAAAAAGCACCGCCTTCCGCAAATGGTGAAGGGAACTACGTGGCGATACGAGACACCAAGCCACACCCGCAGTGCACACCAAATCAGCAAATTATGGGCAGACATTCGTTGACGGCCGTCCGTAACGCAATCCTTTCAGTGTACAAATTTTCAAGGAACTCCCAAATGACTCACACAATACATTTTTGTAAACATTCCTGTGCCGAATTTAATCCGAATGGGCCATATATTAAGAACACCAGCAGAATTTCATTTACGCCATTACAAAAAAGCATGGCTGTCAATAAGTCGATTTTAAAGGAACTCGTAAATGCTGAATGGTATTACGTTGAGTTACCGGATATCGAATTTCGTCAAAATCTGTCAAGAAATATGTAATGTGCCGGTACAAATTTCTTTATGCCCTCAAGTGAGCAGGCCTCACTCGGCTTATATTAAAAAACTTGCAAACCAAATTTCATTTAAATCCTCCAAACGATTTAGCCGCCGATACTATGTTACGGACGGACGAACGTCGTCTCCACATACGACGTCCCTGTTATTTACATCGTAAATAACGCCTAATACAACCTTATTTACGACATAGTAAACACATATACCGTGCTGACATCGGTATGCACACCCCAGAAAGTAATAATGTGAGGGCCTTTACGAATCTTCCAACATTTGCTGAACGGCCCTAACGTTACGGGCCGATCCTTTCGGCTGTGAGAGAACTGGACGAACGATTCACTCTATCGTGCTCTCTCTCTGCGGTGCATGCGTACCGAGATCGCAAGTGTGACGGGAACTGCACCGCTTCACTGTCTATCCCGCCCGCGGCTGTCCGGGCGCTGTTGGCGGCCATTTTCTCACTCATTGTGACTTCCCATGCAAGCAGTGTAGTCGCGACTTGGCTGAGGCCTGTGGCGGTAGGTGTTGTTAGACGTGCACAGCTGTTGTGTAAAACCGGACTGCTGATGTGTCGTGGCTTGGCACTGGTTACGTGTACCGTTTTTATCGTTAATAGGTGTTGGTGCTCTCAACAGCAGTAAATGTAAAGACAGTGGTGCCGTAAGAATGTACAGTGTGTACAGCGTTCGCCAAAGTTACACATATTTATCTGCATATTAGGAATAGTTAACGCCATGAAGACCGGAAGGTGAGATTGTGGAGCTTTGTACATATAAATTGCAAATTTACATTTGTGCTCTGTTAATCTAATTTTTTTATATATGTATTTCATGTACGCAGGAAACGCAATAGAGCTCAGTGATTTCACTTATTGATACGATGTACCTCGGCATGAGACATAGAGTGTTAGAAAAGGCCTTAACGTTGTAAACATCATGTAGAACTGTAACCGGCCCAAGAAGAGACATAAATTGATGCGTGTGAATCATGTCCCTATTACCACGGTTTTTTTACATGTACCTCTCTATCAGTGTAGATAAGGTGGGAAAATAGTCACTATCGACCCCAGAGATCACGTGTCAGTAATTCATCTTCACATTACTGTCGTATAAAAGCTGTAAGGTCACTAACAGGCCCTCAACTAAGTTACGAAATACACGTGCAGTTACAGTAATGAAAAATTTATGGGACATAATTTCACAAACTGAGAAGCACAGCTGGCGCATGTAAATCAGGGAACAGTTTAGCCTATATACACTTACATCTGCCTTGCACATCAAAGTAGCTGTGAGGTACAGGACTCAGATCTTCTAGGATGTGATGCTGTGTCCTTGGGTTGTCATCTACCTGAACTTGACCCTTCGTGGTTAAGGGCACTACTGTCCTTTGAAACCGCAGGAACCCCTAACCCAGTGACAACATCCCGGAAGATATAAATCCCTTGAAACACCACTGTGAGAACCTCAAAATCTCATAGCTGTGAATCAGTCACAGTTCTTCTTTAAGTCAAATTAATTTAGCTTCTGTAACTTTATTTACCAACAGTTAAAAATGACATATTTGAATAAGGATAGCTAACAGCTTATCTGTATAAATATTCTGGTATGGTGTGCTGATGAGTGGTGGCATACTGGTTAATGGGGGGTGGGTTGGAGTTAGTACACAGTGCTTGGAAAATAAATTGTTCCTGTGAACCTACATGTCACACCCTTAAATTATTTTCAAAGCACATTAACACGTCCCATCTTGGAGGTTCATGCTCAAAATCTATAACGGGCTTTACAGTCTTCTTATTTTCAGCAATTATTCAAGTCTATCTTCATTTCAGCCTTCTGTTGTTTATGTTACTGAAAAATAATTTATGTAGTGTTTGGTCAACATAATCATAATCCAGCTTACACTGTGTACTGCAGTTTTATTCAGTTTGCTCCCTTCTGTTAGGTGGCCAGTATTTTATATTTATTTAAATTAGAACCAGTCTCCAATACTTGCTGTCTTTTTGTAACTTGGAATATGACATTAATGAAGGAAAAAGCAGCAGCAACACAATCTTGGACAGACAACTTTTAAAACGTTACCTGTCCTTTTTCAGGTAACAAGAATCATCACTACTGTAGTTTGGCAGCAATGGCCAAATGACTACAATACAATCCTACAATAATGTGCAGCTGTAAAAGATGAGAGCATATCAAAGGAGCAGGGACATTGCGGCCACTGCTTCCACACGCCCTACTATTCTATCTGCGTCCCTCCTCCTGTTCTTGACAACTTTCTGCTCTATCATACAACAGCCACATGCTACCTACAGTGTCAGGCCACCTGCAGACTTCAACACAACTACTGCTGTCACAACGGTGCTATATCCTCACCACCGCACCCGACATTCAGGATCCTTTTCCCACAGCCCACCACCCTGTCCCCAACAATGCAACTGTCTTCATGACCACCAGTCATCTTCACCTGCCTTCCTTGCCATGAACTGCCATGAACGTGACTTCATCGGGATAGAGATCCCAGTAAATGTCACACAATTGTCGTTTGTTGGGGTCAGTGTTGATACTCTTAATACAGCCACATTTGGGAATGCCACACTGCTGAAAAATATAACTTGGCAAAACAGTGGCATTGTGCAGCTAGAACAGGACACATTCTATAAACTTAAAGGCTTGAATTTATTGGATCTGAGCAAGAACATGCTGCACACTGTGCATGGGAAGACGTTCCATCCATTATCAGAATTAAAACTGCTCAATTTGTCACATAATATGTTACACGATCTTCCAGAAAATATTTTTGAAGGCCTTGACAAACTTGAAGAATTGTTGTTAAGTTATAATGAATTCCATGTTATACCATTTCAAGTATTTGCACCATTAAAACTGCTTAAGTTGCTAGACTTATCATATAACACAATTGCTCTCATCCCCAATGACTTCTTTTTACAAAACCAGCTTATGATTTCCATATTTTTGCAAGGAAATCACCTGACCGCACTCTCCTCACAGTCATTTGCTGGAATGTATAACCTGAGAGAGTTGGATTTATCCAATAACACATTGCACCACTTGCCTAGAAATCTCTTTAGCAGTCTTCGTAATCTCCGGTACTTAAATTTAGGAAAGAATTTACTTAATGAACTTTCTAGTAATTCGTTTTATGGTCTTAATCAGCTGGTATGGTTAAACGTAAGTGATAATCCTTTACTCAGCTTACCAACAAAACTCTTCACTTCATGTTCCAACATGGAGACACTAATTATAGCAAACACACAGATGGAAATGCTGTTGGATACTGACCTAAATGGGCTGGTGAACCTCAAAACACTGATTATAAACAACAACATGTACCTCAGGGAAATCGATGACCACACACTGGTTCAGTGTCCAAAACTACAATATATTGATTTAAGTGGCAACAACCTGACAAAACTTCCACGGTCTCTGTCTACCCTCACCCATGTTCAGAAGCTTAACCTTGCCAGTAACCCCTGGACGTGTGACTGCCGGATGCTGTGGCTTCTTCAGTGGAGCAAAAATCTTACTCTTGTCCCAAGTGAAATGCTATGTGCAAGCCCTTCATATATTGATGCCAAACGCAGCAACATGCTACATACATTACGAGGCCTTAATTGCAAAGCCACACAATTTGTAAGTTCTACTCCATCACTCCTCTATGGGCTTGGTTCTGATGCATTACTTGAATGTTCATTTGATGGCAGCCCTTCTCCTTCCATAACATGGATCACTCCTACAAACCTAATTCTCCACTGGAACCCAAATCCTACCACACCAGATGAATTCTCCAAGCACCCACATGCTCACTACTCAAACCTAACTGTGATAAGTGAAGAAGACAGATCCCGGGTGCAAGTTCTAGAAAATGGAACGCTCTACATCCGCAACATACTACGTTCTGACTGCGGAAGATACACGTGTTTGGCAACCAATCCCATGGCAAATGTGACGACATATGTTTTACTGAGAATAGACCCTACAACTATCTACAACATCAAAATTGTCAGCATTCTGGTTGGAGCAGCTTCTGCAATTGCATTCCTGTGTGCCACATTATTTGTTCAACTCCTACAATATTTATATCACAGGTAAGGGCAATGAACACTCACTCTAAAATTAACCATGTCCTTACTCTACAAACACTCCTAAAGCAGAGCAGAGAAAAATTAAAAGTGCAAAGGAATTTATACATAGCAAAATGTAGCAACACATTATTGTGAAGTGCCACTGAGCCACATAAATTAAAGCCTAAATACCATATTTTTAATTTCTACCTCCCAACAACACTACCTAATACTGTGTGGTACCTAGGTAGTCCAGACACTTCTGGGCCAACTATAGCCCTCTCTTAACCTTCAGTCATCTGGTCATGGTCTGGATCACTAGGGGAAACCTGAGGCAATCTATAGAGAGACTTGTGGTGTGGGTGAAGTGGGATGAGCTGGCTAGTCTGTAACTCCTCAGCAGTAAGGATGTGATCTCTCGAGTGTCCTGGATCTTTTAACTCTTATTTCACCATTACAGTGAAGTAGCAGCAATAAAAGGTCCCACCATCATCATCCACTTTCCTTACTTCACAGCAGTTGAGCTGGTTCTCAAAAGATTGTGGGCTCACTGACCAAGCACTTCTTATTCTCTGTTCTGCCAAAATTCCCCCAACTATATTGCATGTATTAGGTATTACTGATTTTAGAATACAAAGAGCAAGGCAGAGATTAAGCAGTTTCAAACTGTCATGTGTAATTTGTTTGGGATAATGTCCATTGTGGCAAGTACTAACTGTATTATATACACTGCTGTGTTCAGCTGCCATATTCTTACTAGGTTTTCTTTCAAGTCCTTATACATCTGGAGCTTATTATTATTATTATTATTATTACTACTACTACTACTACTTTGAAAGATTTTTTTTTGTATGTCACCTATACCATGGAGTTTTCCCTTAGTAGTCTGGACTTCTGGTCTTTGGACCCCTCCCCATGTAGTCTGGATAACTGAGGTACTACTGTGTGTGTGTGTGAATCACAGTCTGGTGACTAGGCTATGGGCGGGACATTACAACGTTCAAATCCCAGCAGGGTCAAGGAGTTTTACCATTCTCCAGAACCTTCAGCTCGACTCTGGGGCCCACCCAGTCGCCTATTCAGTGGGTACCAGGGTTTCTTCCTGGGAGGTAAATACAGCCAGGGACGTCAAGTTCACCACTCACCTCCATCTAGTGCTGTGGTTAAGAATGAGGGGTTATACATCTACTCCCTGTGTGCCTTTATGTTGTGAGCAGGGACAACTTCACCAAAGACAATATCCAAACATGTTACACGGTTCACTCCTTGCTCCTACAAATACGACCGTAGCTGTATGTGTTAAAGGAATGTACAACTACTGCAACAAAATTTATGGAAGCCATTTTAATCCTAAAAATAAGTTTATTTTAATCACACAAGGAATTTTAGTTTCTTAATTTGGTACTCTGAGGACTCCAAGTCTTCTTGGGACATGACAGTGCATTGCTGACCGAGTGGTTCCCCGTGTTTTTAAGGACTGTAGTGCCCTCATGGTCAGGGTGAACCAATCCAAAATTTCTTGGACTACTTGATCCCACAGGCGCGGGCACTAAGATCCTTCAAAACATCAGGAAACAAATCTTAAGTTTATGGTTCCGTGCATCATAATTCAAGGTTAATAAAAATCCAACTAGATGCAACAGTATGCAGATATTTATTTACTGCAAAGTCACGCTACATGTTTCGGGTGTCACAGCACCCATCATCAAGAGTACTAAAAACTGTAACCACAGCCTCTGGTACAGGTCATACTGTAAAATACAAGGATTAACTGGAATGAACTAACATTGTGTGTTGGCTTGTTAACTTCTGATAGTAATGGGTGGTGGTACATTAACATATTTACAAAAGCCTAGGTATATAATATCATAGAAGTTTATAAGTTAAAAACTCTTTGGATAATAAATATGAATAGTTAAAAGCATAATAGGAAGATGCAATGGATGGAGTTAGTTAATAAAGTACTCACATACTGGTACAGCTACTTCCCTCCAATGTGGCCTGATCGAGATTGGTTTGTGCGAGTTGTGTGGTAGGTATGGAACGGTTGAGCGTGGGTAGTTACATAAGGTTCCAACGTGGCTAGGTCAGGACTGGTTTGTGTGGATCGTGTGGTAAGTGCGGTTGTGGGCAGGTGGTTATGTAAGGCTGTAGTCGGTAGCTGACAGTTTTGTTCAGGAATGAGGTTTCCATTTTGATGGAAAGTTTGGATTAGTAATTGTTCCATCAAAACGGAAACCTCATTCCTGAACAAAACTGTGGTGAACAAAACCCACTATTTCTGTCAGCCTTACATAACCACCTGCCCACAACCGCACTTACCACACAAACCAGTCCTGACCTAGCCACGCTGGAACCTTATGTAACTACCCACGCTCAACCGGTCCATACCTACCACACAACTCACACAAATCAGTCCCAATCAGGCCACGTTGGAGGGAAGTAGCTGTACCCGTATGTGAGTACTTTATTAACTAACTGCATCCATTGCATCTTCCTATTACGCTTTTAACTATTCATATTTATTATCCAAAGAGTTTTTAACTTATAAACTTCTACGATATTATATACCTAGGCTTTTGTAAATATGTTAATGTAACACCACCCATTACTATCAGAAGTTAACAAGCCAACACACACTGTTAGTTCATTCCAGTTAATACTTGTATTTTACAGTATGACCCGCCCGGAGGCTGCGGTTACAGTTTTTAGTACTCCTGATGATGGGTGCTGTGACACCCAAAACATGTAGAGTGACTTTGCAGTAAATAAATATCTGCATACTGTTGCATCTAGTTGGATTTTTATTAACATCAGGAAACAACTTGTGCACTGACACAGCATGACAACACAGAAAACATAGTCAAGTGTCATATAGATAAGCATGTTAATAATGGAACTGGAACAGAGAACACAAACAGAAATAAACAAGATATGCAGCAGAAATCCTGTGGAGACTACCTGGATGACCTGCGTAAACAACTACAGGTGATGCTTCAGGATGAATTGTGGCAAAGTGAGATGTTTGTGTGGGTCACTGTCTTGGACATGTGATTCCACAATGACAAAAAGCGCCACTGAACATGTCCTGGTCAAGAGCATCTTTCAGATAAAGTTTCTGGCCCTTACACCTATGGTTCTTACAACACTAAGCATTCTTATTTCAAGATACATGTCAAATCCACTGCCCTAATGAAATACAAAGGAATGGAACTGCATTTATGAATTTCACCCTATTCCTACTGATTACCAAACAAATTCCTCTAACGCCCCTCTAGCAAATGCTGACACCCAGTGTTACTTCCACGAAGATAAGTGGAGTTGGTATCCTGGCCACCTGTTTGTGTGCAACTATTTGGTAAACATAAATGGTTGAGTTGTCCATTTGCCTTCCATGAATAAGGCATACAGGGAAAGAGAAGGAATAGTTCCTCTCATTCTTAACCTCAGTCTCGCTCCCCGGCCACTATAACCCCTGGGAAGAAGCCCTTCGAACACAATGAAAAAGGGCTGCATGGGCCCAACAGCTGGTCTCAACATTTTGCAAAAGGAAAAAATCTTTTGCCCCTGGCAAGATGCAAACCCTGATCATCCAGCTCATGGCTCTGTCACTACACCGACTGAGCTGTCCCAACTCCTAATATTATTTGTAGTAATCATGAATGTGTAATTTATATAACGACATTTTCAGTATCTGTGTGTGCGCGGGGGGGGGGGTGTCCGTATTTTTTATCTTACAATTACCTTTTGTCATTTCCTACCTCACGCATGAGTGGGCAATGTAACAAGATGAATGATACTGAAAAACGAGGGAAGGAAGTCGCCATCATCTAATACGATTATCCAAGTATTTTTCCAGTAGGGAATGGGCAAACCACAAAAAAAACTCCAGTCAAACCTGAGGCCTGGGCTGAGATCTGAACCTAAAACACTCTGAACAGACAGCAGGATTGCTTACCACCCAACTGATATCTGGTAGATAGAAACTCAATCCAACATTTTAAACACGACACTGTCTGGTGTAAAGTGAACACACTAAGCAACACAGCCGACTCTAGCACTCACACAAAGTGCTTGTACTCAGACCAGTGGTTTTTAACCTGGGGTGTGAGACATGACAAATCTTCCTTAATTTTACTGTGAATTTAAAATAAACATTTAATTCTATCTCTTCCAATTCACAGTTACGCTATGTCTTGGGTTTGAACGTGATCTAATTTAATATCATATTTTTTACATGGGTTTGAAAACCAAAAGAGTATGAGCTCCAGTGAAAGGTTAAGAACCGCTGTCTTAGACCAGTGCAGCTTGTCATGCACTGAAAAGTTATTCTTCAAATTACTTCACAACTACATTGTCTATCCAATCATTTAGGTTCGGATGGCTCGGCAAGTGCTGCTGCTGCTGCCGGCACGATCGTGTGAGTCCCCGTGCCAGGCACATTTATCAGATGCTGGACCACATTGAGCAGTACAAGACTCAGCAGTTAGAACGCCTACGCGAGAACTACACGCAGCAGGTAGAACTGACCTCACGAAAAGACCAGCTAATCCAGTGGTCTCAAGGAAAAAAATTCGTATACCCATTGTTACGTTCGGCAATATAATCTGAGGCCATGCAACTCTAACACGCCAAGTTTTCGTCTGTAAAATAAATGACGTGAAAAAAAAGTATCGTTTTACAGTTTAAAGCAGTGTCAGAACAATGCAAAGTAATGTTATACACACGTGGCACCGGTGTGCGAAGGCACATTCGAAGGTGAAGGAGATGCAGCTGCATAGCGCAGAACAGCAACACACTTGTAACCTTAAATCGCAAAAGAGCTGGTGGTGGCCATAGCTGTGCTGCAGGCTGTGACACTGTGCAGTGTGGCGCGCTGCAGAACACCGTGACCACAGCATGTTGGTTGGTACCCATTTGTCACGGTACACAGCTTACAGCTTATTTTCGCGGCACATTATGACTGTAACTGCTGTGTAAATCTCACTGGCATTTGCCTGACGAAACCATACAAAATATGTCAGGAAGGATTATCACTGGGCCTCCGGGGTTTCAACCCGGCACGTACTTGGCCATTAGAAGGCTCAAGCACAAAAAGTGTGTCTGTAAGCCTAAGTCTGATCCCAGGCCTTCCGGGATACAAAGGGGTACTGCCGACTGTACCATGGCGTTTGGTCTGTCACTCACAGTAAACGTACCTGCAATCGTATGCAGTAACACAGCATAGCCGCCAGGTGTGTATTCTAGCTTTATTACTAGCACAACACTACAGATATTGCCACAATTAAATATAAATCTATTTCATAGCAATGTATGCGCACCAGATCAATTAAACACAAGAAATTAAATTTACTCTGAACTAATTCTGGTACATGCGGTATCCGATCCACCCTCTGCCCCCGAAAAGGCACGTTATTGGAAGAAACGGTAAATACCCAAGAAACCTCCAGGGCGTCTTTCTGTTTCGAGAATTCGGCACAGTGCCCAGAAAATGAAATTCGACCCTCTCTCGGGGAGGGGGATACACTAGCGCTGTTGCTACGATACGGGGAAACCCCAATGCAGAGCCGCTGGAAGGACACGGTGAAACCCGTTCTGTGCGGAAAACACAGAACGGGGGTTTTTTTTCTGCAGTACGAACGGGTACCTCACGGGACTCAACCGTCCGTCCGTCCGGCGACCGTGCCTTGATTCCGGCCGTTAGTCGCATGTCTCTTACCGCGGGGAACCAAGTTCGAATCCCGAGCCAGTTCATGTGCGGTATGAGGTGGACGAAGTGGCACTGGTGTAGGCCTTCCTCATTCGACCGATTCCCCATGATATCGTTATCTTACTGTTACCAAAATACAAGACGGTGAAGCCTGGAATTTTTCAAAGCAATGCAGTCTGACATCGAGGAGCACTGCCCAGAAAAGTGCTTCCACTTTGATTTTTTGTTCATCCATCACGCCGTGAACTTGGAAAGTAACAATTATAGTGGAAATTTTTAATTTGGCACAAGGCGTCCAAAAACGAAACCAGGCAGGAAAAACAAAACTTATCAAAATGTTTGTTCACATTGCAAAACGTGAACCACCACCACTCAATATGAAGGCCTGCATGTATTCTCAGAACTACTTCAACAAATACTGGAGTCATTTCTGTTCTTAGTAGTTCTCTCCAAGTTTGTTTTGCTGTTTACTTTATAAACAACCTCTGGGAGCAGAACTTACTTTCACTTAACATTCATAGACTCAACAGACTAACTCCAATGAGTACAACACTTGTTGAGAAGTAAACAGTTACTCAGCTAGTCAAATTCTCTGCATTTGATGGAACCTGAAGCTTAATTAATGGGTTCATATCCTGAACCAGATGAATCCAGTCCACAACCCCAACTCTGTATGTTGAAGATTCATTTTAATATTATCATCCCATATAATCCTGTGCCTAGGACTTCCCTCCATGTTTTCTGACTAAAATTCTGCTGCACCTCTCATGTCTCCATAAGTTACAGTGTTTGATTTGATCACCATCTGACAACCCCAGTGTAGGCCCTTCCCCTAATGTGACAAAACACATTTAGTGTATGAACAAGGACCACACACTTCTTCTGTGAATTTAGCATGGACTATTTACTGATAATACCAACATGACACCTGTGTACAGTGACATGATTTTACGGTGATAACTGATGAATTATCAATCATCCGAAATGTGGTAACACAGGACTATACTGTAGCACATTTTGTATTTGGATTGCTTAGTCACCTTCTCTCCTTACTTTCAGAAGTGAACTTACCACTTGCATGCCAATGACAAACACTTCTTGTACCATGCAACTACTGCCATATGTTTAAGCTATTAACTTGTTAAATGAAACAGTGATGCGTGTTTCATTATAAACTGCTATGCATGGACAACGCCTTCCAGTTAAATAACATTCGTTAATAATACAAGACTGAGCTCTGGCATTAGCCAAACAAACTGTTTGAGGATTTTTTATTTTGGAAAGCTGTTCACTTATCATATTACCTGGAATAATGGAACGGTTAGTTTATGATGGCTCAGATTATACAGTATTAGGGAACTGGAAAGGATGTGGACATGTTAAGTGCAGCCTAATATGAAGGACTGTAAAAGCATTTGTATGGAAGGACTGAGAAAAGCCACGAAATGCCCATGTCAGGATGACTAGTTTCCCTAGCAGTGGCTGTGGTGTTCCCTCCATTTAGTGACAACCAGTTTGTGGCAGATATTATCAGTTGTTTTTTCTATGCAGAGAGATTATGACATGACTGAATTACAACTAACTTTTCCGAGTAGTAACTCAAATTCTTCCATGTGTCCTTGTCCATAAATCTTAATCATAAATGCTCAGTCTGAATAATTGTATTGCCAGTAGATTTTAATAGCAACCCTAACTCCATGTAGCAGAGCCCTTCTTGAAAAGCTGCTAGTTCCTCAGCCAGTAAAGAAATTCCCTGCACTTCATGCACCCCAAAAGTTCATTATTATATTCACAAAAGCCTGCTAATTGTCCATATCCTGAGTTCTTGTATCCAGGGCACACCCATCCCATTTCTTCAAAATCAATTTTAATAATATTGTCCCATCTAAGCCTAGGTCTTGCATGTGGTCTCTTTCCTACGTGTTCCTACCAAGAACCTGTAGGCATTTCTATTCTCCCCACAAATGGCACATGCCCTGTGCCCTGCCCATCTTATGCTTTTTAATTTGATCACCTGAAAAATATTTCGTGAGGAAATACCATCCAAAAGGATAATGGCCTGGCTTCCGTGATTTATCTGCTCTGCATGTTGCAGCTGTCGCAGTACCAAAATAAACTGGGGGTTTTCAATCCCTGTAACAAGTATTACACCCATGATGTCTCTCATAGTTTTCTTTTTCCCACTGACCCACTTAACACATCATATATAAGATTAAATTTTGGCAAATGAAAATACCTCTTTAGTTCTGTCATACATTAAGTGCATAAAATGCATGAATGAATGCTACGGTAGCTATGAAAATTACAAGCACACTTCTAACACCTTTGGAACATAACTGTAAAATGTCCAGGAATGAATAAATTAAACTTCTTTTTTAGGCTAGTTTTCTTAGAAATGCTACACTTTTAACTTTAACAAAATAACTGTAATGTTTTGTCTTTAAAACATTACAATAAGCATTACTTATACAGTGGTTTTTATTCTCCAAGTTAAAATATTAGTCCTGAACACTGCAGCTCAAGATGAATATTTGGTTTGTGAAGCTGAGTGACAATTGTGTATGCCAGGTCCACAGAATCAAGGACAACTGTGCCCAGCAGGTGGAATGGATTCAGAGCAGTTACCAGGGTCAAGTCAAACACCTGCGGGACATCCGTGATTATGGCACAAACCACCTCAGTGCACTGCGAGACCAATATTATGACCAGGTAAAAAACATTATTTTCTTCCTTTCTTAGTTTGGCAGAATAGGTACTACTATCAAACCCTTCCACTGTTATACGACTCTGAATCCAGTACTATAACAACACATTTAGGTCGGTATCAGACACCGTGCCATCTAGGAATGAAAGTTCACTAATAATGTTATGACTTTATCCCTTGATTTACATACTGGAAACACCTGCCTGTACATTTATAACTCATCTGTCTTCTGCCACAGATATTATGAAATGAAGGATTAGTGATGTATGAGGAACAGTAAATTTTCCCTCTAATACCTCCTTCGTTTCATTGCAGGATATCAGGATACATACAGAAGTCATTATTAAACATCCCATTATAGTACATAAAACCTGAGCCTGTATTTCTGAAACTGGTTTCAAAATTGCTTGGGTACCACCTTTGATATGAAAGTAAAATATGTGTTTACTTACTAATGGAACATGCCACAGAAACTCTGTGTCCTATCATGTATCGAATGCACATCAGCCAACATCTTCAGTAATATGCAGTGCTAAAATGTGCATTCCTGCCGTAGGTCAACACTTTGAACAGTTGTGTAACGTGTCAGAATTAAATGAAGTTCCTTTACTTTTGCAGTGACACTTGTGAAACTTTTTGCTGAAAGCCCTACTTCTAGTACATGTCATGACTTCCAAGAACTTCCCATATTGGACCCACTAAAAAAATTGTTTACTATTATGTGAATGTAAAAAATGCTGTTTGCTAATATAAACATTTATACTATTACTGTACTTCTTTTGTTTGTTAAGTTGGTACTGTCTGAAACTCTGGCTTCTTGCAAGTAGTGTGGCTGACTGCTACCTATTAGCATCACATGCAGTTAAAGAAAACATGTGCAAGTAACGATGGGCTAATAAAATTTTCTTTACTCCAAATTATGTGATCAGTATGTACAGGGGCCCCCTGAATATGTGTCACAACCATGAACAAGCCCTAAACATTTATGTCACCTTGAGAATGTAAATACTAGAGAAAACTATATTGCTAAAAGTGACAGTAAAATATGTAGGTAAAAATCAGTTGTTCGTTAACCCTTTGACGCCTAACAACCCCTATAGTGGTCGTACCGCACCGTTAACCTCTAAACGTTGCATTTTATATATTTATTCAACAAACACAGGTACTGAATATTTTAAACACGGTATATACTCTCCGTCTTTTTCTCTTCAAAATGCAGTTTGTTTCGTAATTCTAACGTGTTTGGTTCCTGTTTTATTCACATTTTATATACAGGGTGTGCTAAAATTTAAAAAAATTATTCTGGCGTCAAAAGGTTAATGGAGCAGTTAAACCAAGAGCATATAAAGTGCTACAATTTATATTTCAGGTTAAACGCGTTCGTGAATATTCTACAAGCCAGCTCAACTGGGTGAGAGAGAATTATGTCTTCCAACGCAACCGCATTCGAAAGTTCAGTGCCCATCAAGTCCTCCGTTTTCGAGAATCATACAAGTATCAACAACAGACCCTCAATAAGTTACTGGAGAACCTGCCCAGTCTTTACCTCGAAAACTGTCGATCAGGTTCCTGTGGTCGAACTGATTCAGTTGTGTTTGACCCATCAGATATCTCAGGCATAGACACGTATATAAAAAAAAAGATCAACCACAATGCCATCAACCTAGATGAAACTAACACCTCAGAAGATACGCAGAGTCACTTATCTCTGTACTACACACCCAGTGAACTCTCCGAGAGCCCACACCTTTCACCTGGGACATTTATCAATGAACTGGCTGCCAGAATGGATAGTTCTTTTGATGAAAGAAAAGAAATGGAGCTAGAAGATGGGGAAGAAGAGGGCAATTATGACGAGGAAGAGGAGGAGAAACTTAGTGAACCACAAACATCGCCTTATTTCTTAACTCCTGTTTCTCACCAAAGATCTAGTAACAGGCACTTGTGTAGGTTCATGATGAGTGGCAACTCAGTACCTAAGTTCGAAGATCCGTGTGCAGTGTTTCATAATGCAACAAAAGTGAAAAGAATACGTGCAAAAAAAGCAAAGGAAACTGGTTCGGCAGAAGAAGTATCCATACTTCTGCCAGCTAACAGTGTTTGTCATTATAACTTTAGTGCAAGTTTACCAGAACTAAATTCATCTGGAAATCAAAACCATACAGCAGTAACCATTGAAGATGCTGGATGTAGTGACAGAGTGACAAAGAAATCCGAGAATGAAACTGCCTTGTAGTGCCAAGTAGGAGTCTTTCAGTAAGGTAAAAATGAGATAATAATTAATTTATTCACACTAACTGTGATAGGGATGTGGTGTATCTTGATTCAGATGGTGCAGTGTGCTTACAGGAATGATTTAAGGGTGCAGCTCGAAGTATGTGACTGATTTGTATTGACTGTTGTGTGTAAGTAATTGTTATACAAAACATATCTTGGGATCCATGTCTTCAAGTAACAGTGTCTTCAATTTCCATGCTCTATAAATTTATTCTTGGAGACAGACATGTAATTGTTGGGTTCCATATTACTCAGAGATACTAATAATAGTAATTTCCTTAAGATTAATGTGTTACATCCCTTCATTCCATAAACTAATTGGAACTGTATGCCAGTTGTACTTCACTGTTAAATCTTCTTTCAAATGTGAAGGTCTCATTACATATTACCCACAGGGAAAATACAGTTCCTTTGTAATGTAATCCTAAGGAAACAATATTTTTCAAAACAGACTTAATTTACTGTTGGGGCTATTTTATTTTGTGAAATAATATGCAATGGACAATGAACTTCCCAATTTCTGGTGTATGAAACCAGTTACCATAAATTCTGATATACATCTTAGCACCAAATTTATATCTGGTGGATTACTAAATTATGTATTTAACCAATAGTAACCATTGCTCAGCTATTTAAACTGGGGCTGGTAGACAGTCCCAGGCGTGACAGATGCAAGGAGGCATCTAAAACAGCTTCACATGTTCTTTGTGAATGTGAGGCACTGGCAGTGTTTAGATTTAGGCACCTAGGCCATCATTTCATGAAACCAGGTGGCTTTGCTGAAATCTCCATCAGCAAGGTAATGAACTTTGTTCAAAGTGTGGGGCTGCTGAATGCTTAAATAAGGGGCTACACAGAAAATTGGAAACGGTCATAGAGCAAGGGTCACCGCGGTTCCTGCCCTATTGTGCCCTATTCTCACTGTTTCTTACTGTGATGAATTTAGTTTGAAAGACCTTTATGACAAGGCCATGTTTCATAATGAGTTCTACTCTTTCTACACATGACCTGAGATTATAAACTGCAAAATTATGACAAGAGATGAAAGGGAATCTCTTACTTGACAGGAGAAATATTACCTTGACATTAGGAATCTGGCTTGTCCTTTCCCAAGTATCAGTTTTTCAATTCTAATGCTAGGATGAAAACGCTAAACGAGCACAAAAATTGAAGTTGTTACTATCACCAACATTTCTAAGTATGCCGATTTGATACACAGTAGTAAGTAAGACCGTTCCAGTTTAATTTAAGCTTCCATTTTTGGCCACTTTTAAACGCAATGCTCCTGGAAGCACCATACAGCAAAACTCTAAAGACTATTTAAACCCTTCCTATGTCATGTGAGATATTCCACATTTGAGACTTGCGTGTCTTTTCGCACCATAATATATCCCATGATCTGCCCTTCATTTACACTGGTTGTGTTCTGCTTTTTGTGAATGATGTTTGATGGAAGCAGTTGTTCTTATAATGCAGTGAACTAGTAGGATTGTGAAGGAAATTTTAAACTTTTGCAGAAAGTGGAAGGATTCAGGAATTTTGGTGAATTCTTGTGATATGAGAACAGCTAAGCCACCTAAACAACTGGGAATTGGGAACTCATATGGAAACAAAGACTGACAAAATAAGTCTTAAAGGTTTAAAACCAACAAATGTTACCGAGGTCTAATATACACAGTACCTCAAAGACTGCGTAGTTTTAAACCCAGTTTTACGACTATGACAAAAAATCCTACTCTCTGTGTTAAGAAGTAGACTATTGACATTCTGCAATAAGTTTTGTTTCTCAGTGATCTGTAGATGTTCAGAAATTTAGTTTCAAGTCACAATGTAATCGATATTAAACACTTTTAGTGCATGATTTAGACACAGAGCCTACTGAAGGAATAAGAAACACATGCACACACATTAAGCCCTTCATAAATGGTATATTTGTCATTACAGGGTGAACTTGCACTAATTTACAGTTACTGTGAAAATGTTCCTAGAACGATTTATTAAAATCCTGTGTGAAAAAGTCAATATTCCTTCACTGGAAGTCAATAATCTGTCAGCTCCTCCAGTCAATAATGTATGAGCTCCTCTAGCTGAAGCCTGCATACTAAGTGTAACAATTATAATGAGGATATTTATGAATTTTAAACAGTACATTCAGTACCGCATATTCTTACGTAAGTGACATTAAGAAACTTCACATGAGTTATCCCAAAAATTTTAAAGTTACAGTGTCACTCATTTCAGCAGCTATAAATATTCTTCACTAAAAAGATAAAGTCCAGAGGTTCAGGAGTCCTACCAAAAATTCCACATGTCCAAAGGAGGACCTATGTTACTTCTGTTACTGGCTAAATACTTCACCTGAGCCTGTTCAGTATATAGTACACCATCACCATTTAAACATGTTACAGAATTCGAGTTATATATTTGCATAGTGAGCAAAGAAAGACTTATTTTCTTATATAATAATGTTAAAATGTACTTTCAAGACCAAAACAGGCAAACTCTATCCCCTGATTGGAGCCCCTTTTGTGACATTCAACAGAATACGAAACATTACCCTCTTAAAACTGCATTACTTCCTCTACATGGCCATTTTTTGTTTCACATTCTACAATGTTCATGAATGAAGAGTGGAGTCTTCTGGGATATGACACATACAGTTCAATAGAAAGGTACCATTTTCAGATACAGGCACCAGGTTCATTATCTACCCAACTACACAGAATCACATTCCAGCTGATCATCACTTTAATATTTGCCACTGTGAAAACCTCAAATCTCACATGGACAAATTAAATTTCAGCACAGTTTGAGATAATGCAACATTATCTCTGGAAGACAGGTATGTTGAATTCATAACAATTAGAGGTCATTCCAAAAACAGGTCTATTCAAACTTTATTACTATAGTGGAGACTGTTACATTAAAGTGTTTGGTGCTGGTTATTTTATCCACTGTACTATTGTGGCATTAACAAGTACCAGTCTGTTGTTGAGTATTCAGTTAAATATGTGCATACAAAATGACACAAAACGTATCCCATTTTAAGACAAAAGTAACAAAAAGGGGGCCATACTAAGTTTGTTACCAAAAGAACCAAACAGCACCCAACATTTCTATTTTTATGGAGAAAACTACCATTAAGTTACAAAAACCAATAAAATTATTGGTATGTCAGTATTGTTTTGTTGTAACTGGAGTGTTTTTAATTCACCCAGATAAATTTGTAGACAATTTACAAGTCAGATAAAGGAGTTATTCAAAATATATCACTGTACTTAATGTATTTCCTTCCCCACAATAACCATACATACCAAACCATACCCAGCTTCTTCAATGACCCCCTTTCTCGCCATAAATATAAACATATTTCTGTACATCCTCAAGTAAAGCAACAAGCCTGACCTGTTTTATAATGTAGTTTTGAAGGTCATGTCTCTCCTTCACCATATTGCCTGCACTGCTCCTCCAAACCATGACAGCATAAACTTTACTTAAAAAAAGTGCACCTAAAGTTGTTCCTGTGTTGCAAAGAAGGCAATTAGTGGGAACAGAGGTATAATTCCACTCATCCTAACCTCAGCCCCAGAGGTGAGCAGTCAACTTCACACCTAGCAAAAGAACCCCCATACTGATTGAATAGGAGGCTGACTGGGGTCCCTGAGCCAGTTTGGACATTTCAAAGAGAAAAATCTCTTGTTGCTACCAGGATTTGATCCAGATCATCCACCTCATAGCCCAGTCACCATACTGACTGAGCTAACCATGGCTTGAAAAGTCGTTACCAAATGGTGATTGACAGTGACTCACAGGAGTGTGAAATTCTGTGGGTACATCAATCGAGCGACATGAGTACATGCAAGTCCGAGAAATGGCAGTCTAGATTGCAATATACAGCACACAAGAGTTTTCAATGCAAAAAGTTACAACCAATGTGTCATTTCATAACGAAATGTCACAGAAACGGTTGAAAATGTCCATCTGAGAGATCTCAACGTGCATATTAACATGGCTATGCTGTGCAGCAACAGAACAAACAAATTGGTGCAGATTCTGACACATGACACTTGAGACCATGACTGCATTAGTCTCTGTGCAGAATATAATGCGGTGCAAATATGCTCGAAGCAAAAAATCAATGGAACAGGAGCCTTATGACATGATATAGCAACTGCAGTGGAGCACAAAATTTCCCTTCAGACATGATTACAGGACATTTTGTTGGTGGAAATATATTTTGTGGATTCTAGTCTTCTGGGATGTGAAACTGTGTCACTGGGTGAGTGGTTGCCAATATTTCATTTTTCTCCTTTGAAGATGAACAAACTAAGACTTCAAAACTCATTCTCCCAGTGACATGGTGTCACATCCCATAATCCTCGGCAACATGAACGACAATCTCAAATATCAGAAAACATTTTCATAAACTTTGGTACTTTAATGCATAAATGCAACTGTCTGTGACATGCAAAACTTTTTTTGCCAATCAAGTCACATAATTACTTATGCCATTACAGTTCTTCATTATTTACGAACTTGTATACATTTTCCACACACTACAATGTGAATAAAGACACAAACTGTTACCTATCTGACTTCTAAGAACATTTCACTGAACAAAACACTCATATTTACAATCAAATTACAGCATGTAATACTTTTTTTTAGCCCAACACGATCAATAAAAACGGGTCCTTTCTTAAAGTGAAGGTCAAAAAAGGTCAAGATCTCCCTGTTCACGCCATAAAGCCAAAAATGGGAATGATGAAGCATATCATTAGGGAAAGTTTCACATAAAATTTCAATAAAATTTGTGAAGACTTCTTGCACTATATAGTAAAGTCCACTATTGCCTTAAACCTTAGCATGTATCAATTTAAATCCCAGTTTCTGCCATTGCCACAACACTTTGATTTAAATGCCTGCAGTTAGACAGTGTTTTCCCCTTCCAATGAAATGGCTGTACATGTAAAGGGACAGCATCGTACTGTTCGATGTATTAAAGGTTACAGTACATTAGGCTTCATTATGTATCAGTGCGGCTAGAAACCAAAAATGTCTAACAACTTATGATGAAAACTTCCATATGAAATCTAAACAAAATATGTGAAATGATCTGAACAGCCTATTCATACAACATAGGGTACTAAAAAGTGAGGGTAGGTCAACTGAAAACCTTCAGTGTGTGTTGTGGGGGTGGGTGTGTGAGAGAGAGAGACAGAGAAATCCAGACCATAGTGTGCACAGCTGCAGTGCCTTCTTTTATCTCTGTATATGCATTCCCTCTTGTTCTTTCCCCTATTCTATCTTGTGTTGTGTTCTCCTGTTCCTTTCATGCTTACCTACATACTATCTTGTCCTTTTACTTTATTGCAAAAGTATATGTCTGGATTTCTTATGCACATTTTCATCAACATGTTCCACAAACAGTTGTCCCATTACATCAATAGAATGTATGTTCACTCTTCACTGAGTACCTGAGGCCAGAAGGTTAATGTAGATCATCCAATTCAGGTACTGAGAAATCTTTATATAAAAATTCAGCATTCATTTGCAAATATTTTGCAATCACTAAATGGCATGTTCATGTCTATCACGGAGCTTTTGTATTTTAGGTATGAAGACACAGACACTCTTCACAAGAACAACAACAACGTACGATTGGCTGACACCATGTGTCATACGTAGTTGGTGGTTGATGACAGATGAGAGGCTGCTCTGGTATCTTGGGGGGGGTTCCAATAGAATTTATGCAATTCCAAGACACTTCACTTCTTTGACAAAGGAATTTGGTTAAATAAGGCCACCTATGATAACAATACCTGAACATAACATAAATAACATATCCAAATGCAGTTCCAACCTCATGAAAACTACGCAACCATTACATAGACATAATAGTTATGCTGCTGGAGAGTATCAAACAAGAAAATGCACTGTGTGGAAAGAATGCAGTTGCTGAATGAAAGCACTATGCTTCAAAAATTTACTTTCGAAACATTCATTAAGGTCACTCAGGAACCACATTAACCATCAGTTTTAAACTCTATATAGTACTGTGTGTACCACCCACATAATATTAAAAACTGCAAGGGGGGGGGGGGGGGCCCCTCTACCTGGACCTTAAAGGGTTTTTCATCTTTTCAAAACAAGCGTCAGTTGGGTCACACAACTCATCATCCCATATGGCATCTAACAGGGAAATT
>Ga0123357_10001961_pt1 | contig 22479 bp, 16 predicted proteins | sample TergutEmb28metaG_FD_89873 | JGI IMG/M metagenome (GOLD analysis project Ga0123357, IMG submission 89873) | Embiratermes neotenicus P4 segment gut microbial communities from Petit-Saut dam, French Guiana - Emb289 P4 | ecosystem: Host-associated > Arthropoda: Insects > Digestive system > Gut ... | reverse complement strand
ATAATAATAATAATAATAATAATAATAATAATAATAATAATAATAATCAGTAACAGGGTACAGGCCATATCAGGCTTGTTCCACTGTTTTGGGTGTCAGTCTCTCATCCAGCTCTTCCTTGGTAAACTTACTTTGCTTCTGCTGGTTGGAGTGTATTGTTCACTCTTCCTCCAAATTAAAATGAGTCATGAACTCATGACAAAGAATACAAGTACCCATGTTTATGCAGATATTTTCAGAATGTGTGTGTTTTGAAGATGCCCCTAAATGGTGCTGTGTATTTCAGAAACACATGACAGATTAGTGCCAGTTTTTTACTTACATGTAACACCAAAGCATTTTTCTGCACCCGAGCTACAGGCTTGTGAAGCAAGTCTTCTAGAGACAGTGACTGTGAATGCCCTCCACCAAGTGACTTCAAACAAATATGTCGTGTAATGTCAGCGAACTGTGCATTTGAGGCAGAGCACTTGCGCACTGTATCTGTTGCACGCCCATAATTGTGCAGGAATGCGCCATAGATTTTGATGTTACTAGCCTGGTGGAGAAACAAGAAGCACATAAACACAAGCTCTAAAGTTATATGTAACACACACACAAATGCGCTAGTCCAAGCAGAAGGGCTCGTTATGGCATCATGTTGACCCCAACAGTTGTGAAACAGGACCAAACTGATTTGGTAGCCGCCACCCACACAACTCAAAGTGACAACCCTAAAACACCCCTGATCATTCACTCTGGGGAGAAACACACAATTGGAGATATCCTTGGGTGTTCACTCTTGGGTAAAGCACTCAAAACACTATCACTCTTGGAAGCATACACTGCATTAAAATAATGTTTCCATATAAAGGCAATGGTAAAGTTATCCGTAATATAAATAAAGAAATGAATATCAGTCTCAACAAACCATTATCTTTATTAGATAAAAAGTCTGTCTTTAAGACATGACTCTCGTATCAACATGGAAGATTGGTGCTGCTACACCATTCTCCAATGCACACAGCCAGATCTAGCTATTCCATCCCTCTGTACAAAACCCTGGACAATTCTACCTGCAAAGAAGGAGCACTTACAGTGTGCACCCTCTTACTTCTTAAAAAAAACAGCAGAGTGGCTTCAAGCGTGTGCAAAATTTGTTGTAACATTGAGGTATTCAATTTAAGAAGATTCTGTTGCAGCAGTAATAAGAAATAATGTACTTGTTATTACAAAGGAGTTCAATAAGCTGCACTGTGTTGAAGGAAATGGGCAGTGGGAGGGAGGGAGGGAGAAGTGGAAGTACGCTGAGAACTAAACACACATTATTTAGTGGTGGTGCGTAAGTTTAGTGCCACACAAACACGAACTATTCACATTATCATGATATTCCTCGTCTGTGAAGAAAAATATTCAGTATTATTAAATTTGTATGACACTGTCATTCATGAATCAATTTCATATCTGACTATAAAATTTATGTGCATTTATGTATTATGTAATAACATGCAATTCCCTCAGGAATGCCCCCCTTTCTACCAATTAACATGAGATATCTGCTGTCTGATATTTGGAGCAATTTACACATTTACAGATTCTACACTGCTTATAGTAACTACTGTAACTGTGTCTTACAATATAATTTTCATGCTGTTATTCATTCTCATTACAATGGACTTTCACTGTATATGGAAAATACGCATATTTCAATACAATAACCTGTACATGGGGAAATGCCATGTGTAGATATCACTGACTGCCTATGTGGCTGCTGCAGCAAACTCACCATAATGCGAAAATGATCTCCAATAGTGAGGCGTCCATCCCAGTTCTGTGTACGACGCTTCAACCCATCTAGAAAACTTGTGTGCAAAGAATGCAAATCTGGGATTTTGTAGAACATTATGTTGAACTCATCTTCTGATATAACAGGCTGTGATGTGGTGAGGGTGGCCTTGATAGCCTTCATGTACTGCCAAATAAGACCATAAAATGAGATGAAATGAAACCCTTAATGCTGTAATGTACAGTGAAATGTCTATCCCTCATTTCTGAAGGGAATGCAAAGAAAAAAATGATGAACACAGGAAAACAACAATTGCAGGAAAGTATTATATGTAAGAAGTATGAGTAAACAACACAAAAAAAAAACTATACACTTTCCACTTACACCTACAAATATAATAGAAATAAAAATCTACCCTAATACCTGTGTGTAAATAACTTTAAACATGTTACGTACCAAGTAAAATGAATGCCTTATGTGCAGGCCATGTCTGTCTATCTATATCAGTGACTGTTGGATTTTCATGAAATTTGGTATAGAATTCTTTACAAAAAGCTATCGAGCAAGAGTGAGTTTTGTGGAAAAAGGCATCCTTTGTGTAATGGCATAAACAACAGGCCCACATATGGTAAGTTTTTCTTCCATTTTAGATAAAGTTTAGAACAGGAAGTGCCCATAACAATTTACTGAGTTAATGTGAGTTGCATGAAACCAGGGCAGTGTGAACCACTCTACTGACAGCTGTCGTATGTTTTTACGTAACTGATTTCCACTTCTGTTGTCTGATTTGGGTGAAATTAAGTACAAAGGATCTGAACAAAATGCTGTTCAGCATTTGTGAGTTTTGTGAAAATCGATGCAGGGAAGGCCAAACTTTGCTTAACTTATAAGCATAAATAACAAAGGCACACAAGGAACTCCAGTTTGATGTCTGTACTGTGGATGGCAATACCTCCCACATTAGAAACACTTGTTGCTCCTGGTAACAGAAACATTTAACCTACAGAAGTACTTCACCTTTTCATCACTGTAACACTATATGCCAATTTTCATGTACTAATTTATCATTTCTTGCATTGGCAATATCAAGGTGGAACACTTTTAGGGTGGATCAAACACAGAAATTGTCAAACTCCCATGTGAACATCTATATAAATATACTTTCAAACTTCCCACTCAACATTTCCTTTAGTATCTATGTAAATGTAAGTTTTTGACTTTAACTTTGGCTTTGAATTAGAGATGTGCGCTTTCATAACACTATGTGTTAACAGAGGCATAGCTAGGAGAAGGCAAGTGGTGTAGGTACAATCCAAGGGGCAGCAAAAACTATTATAAAAAAAATTAATTTTTGGGGTTTGATTTTAAATCATTGAGTCAAATAAAAGGAAAGAAATAAATACTCATGTATGTGTGTTTTTTTTAAATTTCTTAAGTTCAAAATTTATGTTTGGGCTGCCACTGTGATTACTCACTCTGTGTGCCAAAAACCTAGCTACACAACTGTATGTTAAAGAATATGAACATCAATAAAACTTCCTTGGGTTAACAGATGCATCAGGTGGTTGAAATGTTGCTAGCTCAAGAAAGTTTTACTGAATTCAGTCACTGTGAAACCTTCAGACCGAGTATAAAATTCTTGTATAATAAATGTTCTTATCAATCTTAACCTTTCCACTAAACTGGGAACTTATGTTGTGTACACCATACCTGAAGCATGACATTCAGGCATTCGAGATATGCCGTTTCACTCTCAATAATACTAGCAATGATGCAGCGATACATCGTCATCCTCTCTGCCTCTGCTTTACTATCTACATCCTGAAACCAAATGAAGTTTTTGCACTCATGACAGGGGATTCACCAATCACTGTGAAATTATGACTTTTTAATTTTAAATTCCCCACCTCCTGACCTTCATGCTACCACTCTTGAAATGCTTTACTCTGTAGAAGTATGATTTCTTTTGAGGTCCATTCACAACCAGTGAAACACTTGTTAAAATCTAACTTCAAAATTTCATTGATAAAAGTGATATCAATGAGACTGACTCAATAAAATGTTAATTCCCTTGAGAGAGAAATAAGAGATGTTCAGAAGAAATATAAGTAAACAAGAAAATAAATGGACCAAAACCAATAAATAACTGAAGGAAAAGAAACTGAATGAAAAATACAGCACGAATACAAATTGCACATTCTCTTACAAGTGCTAACTGTTTTATTACAGATGTGGCCAGCAAAACATTGCAAAGGAATTCAAAGTTGCCAACTGCTTCAAAATCATCCTTACGTCTAATATTTGCTGAGTTTTATGTGCAGCATGATAAGCAAAATGTATCTTTATTTGCAAGACAATCTGTGCAAACTTAAATAATTTAAAACAATACCACTACTGTTTTATACAGATGTTGCAAAAGGTGTCTCAACATTCAGTTCAACAATGCAAAAATTAAGTAAATGTAATAAGGCTGATATACAATGCTACCTGCTTCTAAACAACAGTATGTTCTCATTCAGGATGTTTTAGACATAATCAATCCAATCAGACCATTCACTGACCTATGTCCATGTATAATTTCCACCAGTCAACATTTTGACTACATTAAATCTGTCAGATAAAATTTAAAGATGAAGATATATAGAACTATAATTCTGCCCACTGTCCTGTATGGATGTGAAACTTGGTCACTGACATTGAGGGAGGAATGTAAGCTGAGGTTGTTTGAGAACACGGTGTTGAGGAGAGTATTTGGGCCTAAGAGGGATGAGGTAACAGGGGAATGGAGAAAATTCCATAATGAGGAGCTTAGAGATCTTTACTCCTTACCCAATATTGTGCGGGTGGTAAAATCGAGAAGAATGAGATGGGCGGGGCATGTGGCGTGTATTGGGGAGGGGAGAGGTGTGCACAGGGTTCTAGTGGGGAAACTTGAGGGAAAGAGACCATTGGGGAGACCCAGACATAGATGGAAGGATAATATTAAGATGGATCTTCGGGAAGTGGGAGGGAGTGGAGACTGGATGGAGTTGGCTCAGGATAGGGACAAATGGCAGGCACTTGTGAATATGGTGATGAACTTTCGGGTTCCATAAAGTGCAGGGAATTTCTTGACTAGCTGCAGAACCAGTTAGCTTCTCACGAAGGACTCTGCTCCATGGAGTAAGTAAGTAAGTAAATCTGTCAGATACCATCACAAACTTGCACACAATCATCAAATGTGTACGAGTTCAGATATTAAGAAAAAAATACAAAATCTGCAGTTTTGTAAGTATGTCCACTTTACATGCTGAGACTGAATAGCTTCCCATGTATCACCCATCACCTACTAACCAAAAATCAGCTCAGACTTCATGCAGTAACAATGCTGTTTCACATTCTTAAAAAAGATATACTTCATTCTCTTTCAGTGCCTTATATTATACCAACTTTCATGCACTACATTATGTAACACATTCCCTTCAAAGAATTTAAAGTATAATGGTGGAGTTTGGTCCTGGGGACACAGTTCATACAAAATTTAATGAAAAATTATCATCAATATTAATGTCAAAAGTCTGTCTTTCCCTGAAATAAGAAAAACACGCTATATATACATCTGAAATTAATCAAAGACTACATGAAGAGGTAATCAATGTACACAAATTTCAGGGTTTTATGTACTAGCATAACTGAATTTTCTACCTGCATCAGTATCTTCCTGCATGGTGCAGGAGTGGTTACAGTTGCAAACTCTAGGGATGAACTGCTACCCGCAAAAAATGGAATTGAACCTTCAGCTGATGCATCATCTGTCTCCATGGAGATTGTACGTAATAATGGAGGAATTTCAGTTTCATCTTCAGATTCCATTGAACTACTTCGTCCTTCAGCTCCTGTTTGTTGTCTAACAAGTACCAAGAAGTACACAATTAAGAAAGTGAAGGAAGTATACAAGTATATGAATATGCATCAATGTTCAACAGCAGAACCTCCTTGCTTGCAGATTCGAGCATCACAGTTTTGCTTGTTTGCAGTCACACTTGTGACAGCAACAGCCCACATTGGCCCATGTGTATCCATCAGTAGCTGCCTTTTATAATATCATGTGATACAGAATGTACTTTGAACTTTTCACTATTGTTAAAAATAACCGTTGCCCTCATATTCTGTACGACTGGACAGTGTAACACACGGGCTAATAAACAGCCTATAAATAACAGAGAAGCCAAGTGATGCTTATGTTTGCATTTGGGTTTTGAAGAAATATGAAGACAAGAACACGGAGAGCATTAGGGCCAGTGTTTTATTTAGTGTAAAAGGTCACTGCATACATTTTTCTTGAAAAGAGTGAAAGGGACTTGAGTGACTACCACTGCTCTGAACAAAGGCCTCAACATTGGACTTAGTTGATCATTCCTTTGGGGCTGATTACTACATGGATAGGTGCCTGCAATTTAAGAATGAGATGGAAAATGTTATGGCAACACACAAAGTGCATGACGACATGCATACAGTGTCAAAGAAACTGACAATCAACTCTTTCTCCACAAAGTCTTCCACATTCCCCTCTGCCATGCATTCAACATAGTTCAATCACCCTAACAACTTTCACCAAGGATTGATGACATTGCAAATAACATAAGAAGTGTATGCCAATATTTTTTCTTCAGAGTTGTAATGATGCCTTACTCCATGGGCTGATACGGTCTAGTGGAAGAAAAATGACCATCATTTCCTTACTCTTTAGTTCATTTTTATAAGGTTAAGAAAGCATAATATCAGTGCCAAGAATGGTTTTCCATTCCATGTTGTTTGGCTTTAAAAAATTTTCTACTGAATGGACAAATGTGGTAAAAGCAAACTTTGAAACATTGCCATTACACCAAACCCAATTGCTTCGATAGCTGCATTTTTGAAGGCACAAGGTATCTTGCATTTTCTATAAAAGAAAGTTTTAGTTTACCACGAGGTATTAAGAGTAAGTGATATTCATCACTAGTTCTCTCTGTCTTTATAGCCAGTTTTAAATCAAGCATTTGAAAATTAAGTGGTTTTTATCAAAACTGCAGAGCTGTTTGTGCGTTAAACAATCATCTGTCATACACGACTGAAGTTTTTTTCTAAATTTAAAAAATGACTCTGAATCTGCCAGTACTTTTTCTCCACAGATCTTGAGCCACTTCATTCCATAAATATTTTTTGCACTCCATCCAGCACGGGGACTGCGGTGGCACAGTGGCTAAGGTGCTGTGCTACAAATCCGAAGGTCGCTGGTTTGACCCCAGCTGGTGTCAGTGGATTTTTCATTGACATAAAATCCTTCCATTCACACTATGGCCCTGGGGTTGACTCAACATCTAACAGAATGAGTACCAGGAGCATTTCCTGGGGGTAAAGGCAGTCGGTGCATAAGGCTGACAACCTTACCACCATCCTGTGCTGTTGTCATGTAATCTGGGAACCTTAACTTCCTGGAAACCTCTGGGCCACTCCAGGCCTGTAGTGGGACTACTTTACCTTTACCTTACTCCATCCAGCATGTACAAACAGTTCAGTAAGCCCCTTGTGAAAAATCAGCATTTCCTCTTGTAAGAGACATTCAGTAATTCGTTTGCCTTTTTCTCACTCTTGTATGAACCACAAAAATAGAGCTTCAGTGACCTTTTTCATTCACATACTTTCCTTTGTTCTTTCTTTCTTTCTTTGTATCTTTTTCAGGCCTTCATTTGAAGCCCTGGCAAAACATAACTTCTCAATTTAGCTTCTTTTTCTCTTCCAAACACCTGCATTCTTCTTCCACTTTTTGCACAGTTTTGCCATCACCTAGTCATTGTAAGGCTTCCATTTTTTTTCCCCATGGCAACAACCACTTTCAAACTCTTTATAAGAAATAACCAACTGTAATCAATGAACTAGAGCACAACTGCTCTTGTATGATTCAAGCCAGCAATAATAAACATGCTAATGTAATGAGTATATACAAAGAAGTAAATAAAATTACAACACAGTTGCATGAATATGGCTGGGAGTGTAATTAATTCCATGACCAGTTAAACACACAATTAAAATCTAGAGATGCACCACACAGAACTGGGGATATAAAAACTCTGCTGATCTGCAAAAACATACCTTATATAACGGGTTTTACAACTTTTTTCTTATAGCGGGACATAGTGATCATACAGTACCAAATAATAAAATATTAAAACAACAGCATACTTGATGAAATAGTCGATGTTGACATAATTTGACTGCTTGCTAGAACTGCTAAGACTACCAGGAGAATGGGGCTGAAGCTCTGACTGAGAACGGCACAGAGGACTACTACTCGGGAGTGTCATTGCGGCTGCAACAGTAGAATCAGTTGTATCTGTTGTACTCGAGCTGACACTGGTCATTGTACTGCTACATCCACCATTTCCACCTGTGCCAACAACAATTACCACTTACATAAGTAAAATCTTAAGTAGAAAATTGTGGGAGACCTACTCCCATAATATGAACCTGAGGAAAACATTCAGACCTAAAAAAAGAAGTAACAGGATTTTAAAAAATTCTGTAACATTTAACTAAAAAATTTATACTATACACTTACAGAGGAAATGCAGACTAAGATTACCAATGCCTTTTGAAAAATTGTTGATAGTAAGACAAACTGTGGTCTCCTGTAATCTGACTACGGATGGCATATAAGAGAACGTGTTACTTGAAAAACTGATGACAGTAAAGCAAACCCTGTTACCCCATACATCTTCTATCAAGAAAAGTGAACGATATGACACTAGCACACAGAAAACAGCAAGGAACTTACCAGTGTGTAGGTAAACATACTCCCCATCAAGTGCAACAGAGTCATAGTATGGTTCCTCATCATCTGGCAATGCTCCATCCTCACTACTGCCATCCTCCGGTTGACTCCTTTCTTGCACTAAATGTTCTTCCAGTTTGCCTTCAGCATCAATGGATTCTACACTACTGCTTCTTTGATGGCATTCATTGTGTTTAACATCTGTCACCTGACGTACTTCACTTTCATTCTGTTCATCGTTAATATCTTCCACCTGGTTCCCTGCATCAAATTCTCTGTCAACAGAATCTAATGAACCATTATTTTCAGATTTTGGTTTGCTGTAAAATTTCTTTGGAGGTGGTGTTGGAGGTTTCTTTTTAGTACGTGCTTTCTGGTCATCAACTGCCTCTTTCATGCCTTCACGTTTAGCAGCATTCAAGCCATTTACTTCTATTACTGTAACATAGTTAGAAATGTCAGGATGTGTGTTACACCTTGAACGTTTTTCTGACGCTTGATTCCTGGTCGGTACATCACTATTTGAACGACTTATATTGTGAATATCAGGTAAGGGTGTCGACAATTCACCAATACATGGGTCAGCACAATCCTTGGTGACTGTCTCTGCTGATTCATGAGTAGAATCAATGTTATCACACACGTTATTGCCACTTGTTTCAGGATTTCCTTCCAATCCCGCACTGTGCAATGGCTTAGCCGCAGACTTATTTGACCTGTTTGAACCTTCCCCGTCTTTATCATCGTTACTAGCTTCTTCATCATTCAGATCCCTCGTTTTGTGCTTCGCAACATCTCTCAATAATCGTTCCAGATATTCCACGTAGAACTCCTCCTTCTCTAACTCCTCCCTCAACACTGCGACTTTTTGTTTGTGTTTGGCGAGATTTGCTCTGACATCTTCTTCCCAAGCCGCTGGCAAATCACTGCCGGGGAATCTCTGGACCCAGACATTTCGGAAATCGCCAAACACACTCATTTCAGTTTTGACAAAAGGAATGTGCACATCTTACACTCTCATCATTTACCCACAAACTTTACCATTCGATCCACTCCCACATTCACCTTTACCTCCTGCCATGATAAACTTATCTTTCTACAACCGCGACCTCTGTGATCACATCATGACTTTACGTCAATAAACACAAAGATGTTCGACTGATTTCCATTGGAAATACGGCGTCTATTTCAGAGACATGCGGGTGTTCGCTGCTAAAAAATTAACTCTGTCATCTGCATTTTGATTAGAGGAATTGGATCACGCTGCAAAGAAATGGTATAAATCTTGTAAAACGGCACAGGCAACAGGCAATAATATACAATTTGTTAGCTATCAGACAGACATCCGTAACTCTGCCTTCGTTGCCCAGAGAGTATAAGGTTAACCAGCGATAAATCATTACTCGCGTTCTGTGCTCAGTCGTACCCAACAGTACGTGACGTATTTCCATGAAATTTGGTATTCTAGGTCAACGTTCAGTTGTCGGAGGTAGTTAATATTAGTTACGACTTATCAAGCAAGCATCTTACCTTACGCAAAATTTAAAATAAATCTGAATTGATTTCCACAGAAATGGTTCAATGTACTGTACATATGACTTGAACACAACGAAAGAATGTACAATGTTCACATTTCATTAAAAATGTTTCTGAATATGCAAAATATTTAACAACATACAAGTAACTGCAGTCTGTACCTGTATACAATATGAATAACGTGGCTTTTATTTTTTTGTCGTGGAAATTACGATAAGCAAGGTTATGACAGTTACGTTATAAACAAAATACATTCCATTAAGAATTAATTCGTCCCAGCTTTACCATGACAGTCCCGATTCCATAGGTTTTATAGAACTCTGTCCCAGCGTCCCACAAAATTCCATACGGGACGCCAAATACCGGGGAATTTTTTCATTGCCCAAGAAAATGACATCTCTGAAAACGCTTACGAATATTTTAACTTTCCCATATTTGGGGCAAATACCTATAGCAGTAGGATATCCATCAACCCGCCACTAGCAGGAAGTAATAGGGTAAGGAGAGGTGTGTAGATTAGTGATTATACGTTCTGGACTGCGAATGCAAAGAATTAGGAACGGATACGTACAGAAGAATAGGTGAACTGCGACTCTGAGTTCGAGTATTCTTCTTAATACTTTTTGTATTTGTATGCGAAGGAGGAGGAACGGATACGTAAAGGAGAATAGGTGAACTCAATTCCTGAGTTTGAGTATTACTCATGTTATAAGTTTTTGTATCTTAAAGTCGCATTTTTTTATTTGATTTACCTCGTTGCAGTAATAGCCATGAATTACTTTTTTTTTCTTCTTTTTTTTTCTTTTTTTTTCACTGCGTGGCGGGTTAGAAATGTTGCCTTCTACCACTCCCCCGTCACCTATATATTATTAAGGTTCCCGGCTTTCGGTTTTTTTTAAAAAGGGATCTATCTACTCGTGTGCAATACCAATTTTAATTCTTTAAGTCTAATAATTTCCAGTAGTAGTGGTAGTAGTAGTAGTAGTAGTAGTAGTAGTAGTAGTAGTAGTAGTAGTAGTAGTAGTAGTAGTAGTTGTTGTTGTTGTTGTTGTTGTTGTTGTTTTTGTCGGAGGAGGAGGAGTAATATTAGTAGCAGCATTACTACTACTACTACTAATAATAATAGAGACCAATTTTCTGTATTTTTATTCGGCGAATTACTGAAACACATCATCATGACCAACCAACATTACAGAGAAGAGTTCTTGATTAGTTAATAGTCTTCAAGATCGCCAAGAAATTTCTGGCCTTTATGGAAACCGAAGTTTCCTTCCCATTTTCGCTCGAGCCCTTCGTTGATTTCTAACCTCATCCAGATAAAGCAATTCTACAGTTTGCCATCCTAAAACTTTAAAATCAGTTTTAATAAAATGTATCTATATCATGTAATTGACAAGAAAGTCTTAAAAGTGGTCTCATCTGTTCTAGTTTCCCAGCTCAAATTTTGTATTTTTTTTTGTTCTTTCATGAGTACTTTATGCCGTATTCATTTCATTCTTCTTGATTTTGTCATCCAAACAACATATAGTAATAATTACACAATAATATGGTGCTGCTCATTACATGTTTCCTTGACTTGATACTATTATGCACTTTTCATTCGGTCGGAATATTCTAGAATTTCTCAAACGGGGGTTCTCAAGCTAGCTCGAAGTGTTGTGTAGTATTTTGTTTTGTTTCTTTTGAGAAAGATGAGTAAATCCCAAGAATCATTATCAGAACAACATTGCCCAAGGAGGGACTTGCTCATGAGGTATGACCAAAATATTTATGTATCTATATTTTATAATGTTGTACACGTCGACTATCCACATTTCACGCAAACAGTAATATTTTCGCCAGCAGTAAATTATTTTTAACACACGTAGTATATATGGTTTAACGATATACATTGCTTGCATTCATCTAACATTAAGCTCGATTCCCTTTAAAAACTCATTTTCGCCGAAGGTTCAATAAATCCTTCAAACACATGGCAATAATAGACCAAATTATTTTCGTGAAGAAATTGTGTGGGATGGAGTTAAGAATGCGGAAAAAAATTTGTTTCTCCTGTTCTACAAAAGTGCGTGTTATTATACTCTCATCAAAAGCCAGAAGGGTTCTTCTTTAAAGACAATATATAAAACTTACAAAGCACGTTAAAGTAATAGCGACTATACAATATGTATTAGACCTGTATCATAATATGCCTACCTGAGTTACGTAGTGCACATTTTGTTGCAAGTAAGTCAGTCATGAAATAATAAGTTTCCCAGCACATACGTGTATCTACTGTGAGGAACGTGACGGTGGCCGAGTCGTCAGAGAGTGCGCTGCTACAACATATCCTACCATGTTATGACCTCAGATTCGGCAGTAACGTTTACAAAAATTGTGTAAAGCAGAAAAAGCAATAGCTTATTGTTATATAATATCTCTGGTTAAGATCGAATATTCGGAAACGAAAAACAAATAAACAGTGTACTCATGAAGAAATAAACCGTAACTGTGTCGCACGAAGTGCTTCGAAGAAAGGCAGAGAAACTACCGAGCAGATGAGCGACCACCAACTTCTGATGAAGGAATCTGCCTCACGAAGTCGAAGGAACTGGAATAGGGACTAACAGTGGGCTATTTTCAAGGCTGAAATAAATCTTCAGTTTCCATAACAACAGGGGAATTTTTCAGTGTGGAAGTTTCTACTGTCGCTCAATATGTTGAAACAATATCGGCTAGAAATTCGTCGCGTCAGTTCAAACTAACGTGACGGAACCAGAGAAGATTTTAGCCAACGGAAATTTATCTATTTGCCGAACAACTATAAATATCTTGCTGAAGCTGCACCCGCCCTTTTTACAAAACGTACATAACATTATCTTTATCGTTGCACCGTGCATTTTGTAGTTTATTTAAGTAACACACCATGCACGCTATACGGCACAACAAGCACATCGACAGCCGGTCTTAAATGAACAGCGTCCGACTCACACATAACACAAGACATGCTGCCACAGCACCAAATTAATTATAACGAAGTAAATCACTGAGTGTTTTAAACTGTAACTTTAGCAAGGAACAAAGTACGGTCCCTGAGGATGATCGTATGATCGAAACATGTAGGAGCGTTTTAAGTGTTTTAATGTAAATTTTAGTTTATTAAAGACCATATATGTGCATTTGTTGGCGTGTTACTTAAATAAAGTACATAATTTTAATTCTTCTGATGGCATAACACCTTATAAAGTTGTGCGTTAGTTATCAATCATTGTGACACAAATTGTGGTTCAAAAAATACAACAACAAAATGTAATTTTAGGCCTTTTTGCCACGGTAACCAGTGTTATGTACGTTAACCCTTACCCTGCTAACGTGGAAAGTATGGTAAGCTCCTAATAACGCCAACAAATGGCAGATGGGATTTAATTTGGCGTTTAAATGGTTAATATTTAATGGCGCTACGTAACATCGAAAGCACATGAAACGATTTGCATCCTCAAAGGTTCATTTTATCAAAGATCTTGTTTCTGGTGTAGTACTTGTTAGCCCTCCTGCAGGAATCTTCCGGCTGGAATATCGGTGTATAGTCCAGATGCACAGATGCTCTCAGCCTGTTGTACAGTACTATGGACCCCAGGAAAGACACAACACCCCGAGGAGGAACAGACAAAGGAACGCGGAAGATAAGGACTACCATCTCCACAAGTACTGCAATCAGATAAGCCAGGAACGCCGGCATGTACCATCGAGAGGGGCAACAGCGCGGTGGCAAGTCAGCTTGGGCTGTCACCTTCTGGGCGAAGGTGAAGAGGTCACCCGCAGGAGTGTCGTCTGTTATGAAGATAGGCAGCCCGGCGATACCTCCACCAGGACGCGTAACCAGCAGATGATCCTTTGCAAGTAAATGGGCCCATGCTGCATTGCCTAAGGGAATTGTCATGCAAAGGGAGAAGTGGTTTAATCAGCATATTGCAGACATTATTCAACAGGTTATAAAATCTGTATATGATTTATTAATTTCGAACGTCTTCAAAAAAGTGTCCTAATGCAGTCGGCTGTGGCGTAGGCCTGCTGTTCTGTATATATTGTAAATAATAATGTTCACAGCACAGCAACCACTCACCAGCCAAGGACATCACCTACTTCAAAAATTTTGTGACGCGCAAAAGAATGGGCAACTGGGAATGAGGGGAACGGTGGACGCGCTTAAGGCTAAAGTAAACCTAATTAAGCTAAATATTCATTCACTATACTCGAAACAAATGTGTAATCAGATAGATATAAATAAGAGTGAACACCATAACATTTTCACGGTAAGTGACTCCACACTAAAATACCTTAAACTTATAACATCTGTTTCAAAAGTCATCACAGCCACCATTTTGGCAATTTAGATATTTTGGCGCGAAATCCACAATTTTTCTGCCTAAAGTTAAGAACAGCGGCTTATCTGCATAAAATTAAATACGCCTTTCACAGAACGCGATAAAAGAGGAAAAACTTAAATACCCAAAATAAGCTGTACAAAAAAAAAGTTTCGGTGGGGAATTGCTGCACTAGAAAATAAACAGAACATATTACAGTTGAGTAAAGAGAGACCAACTTGATGTCACTTGCTTTATTATTTCTTTATTTAATGCTCAACATATTTCGGATGTTAATATATCCATCCTCAGGAGCTTGCGACTTATTTGTTGAGTTATTTCATGGGTTGTATTGCTCTGGTTCGATGTGTGTGCAGTGTGTCCGTATGCAGGCTGAGGAACTAGTGCCTCAGCGTGCATACGGATACCACACCACCACAGCCAAACCACAACGTAACACCAACACACATTGAACTAGATCAATTCAACCCATGAAATAACTCAACAAATAAGTCGCAAGCTCCTGAGGATGGATGTATTAACATCCGAAATACGTTGAGCATTAAATAAAGAAATAATAAAGCAAGTGACATCAAGTTGGTCTCTCTTTACTCAACTATCAAGATGATGCACGGCCCAATAAACATAAGAACATATTGCACTTACACTTACTTATAACTCCACTTATGCAGATTTTTCCTTAATTAGCAAGCTTAAGCATGAAAAGTTTCTGGGATGGAAATGACGTTGCTGCCTAAATATGCAAAACTTAAGTCGTCCTTTATTATATCAAACCCGTAAGCTACCCACACGCCTAAGTATTTTTATTCGGAGTTATACTTGCATTTTTAGAGTATAGAATTGCGTTTCTGTTATTTTTAACCTGTAAGGCAAAAGGTTTCTTTTTTCCTTTTCTTTTTTTTCCCCTCCTCCTCCTCCTTCTTCTTCTTCTTTTAATTTCCTGCCCAATTCAACAGGGCTCTCTGTAGTAAATCTGGAAGACTGTATCATATCATTACACGTCACTAACGCAGGTAACTTGCTTTTTTTTATCGTTGCACCGTACATTTCGATATCTATAAAGTTCATACACCAACAAATGCACTCTTTATTAAACTGGATAAAGCTTTAAAATTTACATTAAAAATCACTTCGACTTGCTCCTACATGTTTCGGTCTTAAACACGACCATCATCAGGGAGCCTTCATTAGAGCCTAGCTAAAGTTATATTAGATTAATATTCGGTAAAAAAAAAAACTACGTCGTTATATGTTATGCGGTGGTGTGGCACCTTGTTATCAAGTTTAATAAAGAGTGCATTTGTCGGTGTATGAATTTTATACCAAGTAACTTGCTCTTTCTGTGTGTGAGTTCATCGAACAGTTCAACTTGTTGTATACATCACCGTGTTATTGCTATATTGCAATAACGTAATAACTTTTCAAAGGGTAAAATTATAAACCTCCTACATTGTTATTTAGGGATTTAAAGCTGAGATTATGTGTGATTAAAATGTATCGAATTCAGCTTATATAAAAGCACAGGAAATTAATTGTTTAGTTTTTAGTGGTCCCTTTGTTTATTGTAGTTGTTAGATATTACTTTTGCTCTTTCGTCTCGTTAATTTGCAACGAAACAAAATTCTATATTTGTACGGACTACTCATATTCAACTACTGCATGCCATTAATCTGCACTCTGTTATTTCGTTTTCTTCTTAAACGGCACTACTTTCCAACGCGGACCGTCGCCTTCTTAATGGACTTCTACCAGTCAGCTCTGTCCTTTGACCTCTCTTTATAATTTGTAATTTTACATTTATTAATATCTGTTTGTACCCAGTTCCACCATCTGCTTTTTGGTCGTCCTCTTAGTCGAGCTCCCTGAGGATTATTGTTAAAAACTTGACTAACCTTTCTTGCACTAACTCTGTTATATAATTACATAATTCCTTGCTTATAGTATAACATGGGGACTTACTTTGCTGCGCTAAAGTGGGATCTTGGGCTACCAAGCTACATGTGGACTAGGTTAGGTGATTTTGCTAGAACTGTAGCCTGCCGTTTCCTGTGCACATCCTTGGTTTAAGATAACGTCAAAGATTCTCCTTGCTACGTCCCTAAAGGCAATGTTTCATTATCTTATGGAATTTGAAATGCAAAATTAAACCACCAGAGCAGAACCATGTTCAGGACACAAGAAGCGCAAGATAATGTGATTCCGGATGTAGTTTTTCTTTTTGAGTTTACTTGCGCTTTGTATCGGGTTCTAAAGTACGTCCTTTAGCCATACTTTCTCACATTCTCCACGTTGCTATTGATACGTGTGACATTTATCGTCTTTTGTAATGCTAATTGTTTCAAATTCTGTTTTTGGGTTTGAACGATATTTCACCCTTTAATTTTTGAAGCTTGAGAGAGTTAGTACTCTTTATCTTTGTGGATAAGCGTAAAATATATACGATTATCCATTGCAGTGCGAACGTTAGTGCAGTTTTTTATACCCCACTACTGAACACAAAAGACCGTCCATTATTGTGCAAGATATTTGTATTATTGTTCATTCTTTTGTTACATTCCATTACAAAATCGTAGTTATGCAGTATACTGTTTAGAAATCATACTATATACCTAATGCTGTATATGTGATTGGATGAAATGAACTGTAAATTATAACCCTGCCGAAGGCGTTGGGTATTCTGGATATATCAATTTTTGTTTGTGTGTCTTGATTTTTCGAACTCAAAGTTAAGAGTTGATTTCTGTTTCTCTCACGTTGATTTATTAATGGATGTTCTGCACAAACCTTTTTAATAAAGATCCTATTAGGGTGCAATTTAACATAAGAGTAGGCCGATATCATCCACGTTACAGTATTCATTGCAATGTAATGATTTGATACAACCGGCAATATTTTGTTTTGCACTGTAACACTTCCCAGTCTTATCGCCTTAAGTACCTTTGTGGGTATGGTCCTCGACCTTGAAACGAAACTCTTACCAATAATCTCACACAGAGTCAACATTTTAGCGACAGCCACGTTTCGTATAAACTTCTAGCGATATGTGTAACTCTTCATCACACACAACGGTCTTGGGAATGAGGGCTTCTGGACTGTCCCATCGCTTGTCATGGGGTTTGTGATGAAAAATGTGTCAGCCCCACCGAAGGTACGACCTCTTATGTGTTCTTTGTTGTAACTAACTAACTAACTAACCAACCAACCAACTGTCTGTGATAACAGCTTAAGCTTCGACGTTGCCAATACCAAGGACAACCAATGAACACAACCATGAGCAGTTAAAGTTCAAGAAAATACCTTGCAATGCCTGGAACTCTTTCCTCTCTAATATCGATCTATATATTATCATCATTTCAATTCAACGCTACTTTTTCTCTGTACTTGACACAGCACTGTTCAAGAGGGTACTTGCTTATGTCACTGTAAGCGTTGAAAGTTTTACGAAGTTCCACGGAGAGAGACAGAGTTTTCGAGAGGAGAGACTGGGAAATATTATGAAGCACCCCAGGCATCAACGCGGACAACTCCGCACAGTTATAAACCACGTTCCTCTAAATACACGTCTATCTTAATGGCGACTCGATAGGTTTCAGAATCCGTGTCAAGTGAAGTCACATGTCTTACCCACGTAAGTGAACTGTTGCACGCCTCCACGTCCTGCAAATCGCAACAGAGAACCGTCCATTTTCTCAGACAGGCGGATCAAACTGGTTACTAGACGTGGGTCTTGTTCGCCGTACAGCAGTGTGGGGCGCAGGGCTACTGTTTGAAGGTGGCCACGACCTGAAAGCCGAGTATCAACATTATTAACCTCCAGGCGTGCACCCAAAGAGGGGGGTAGGGGTGTTGCCATGCAGAATCCCCCAAAATCCAAATTGAAAAAATTATAGACGGATGATATCAAATGTTCACGACATTTTCTGCCGAAATAAGCCACTTAAATGCTGATGACCAGTACATTGGAATTTTGAAGAATAGAATATACTTAAAAAATCTCAGATGAACTGAAAAACAAAAAGATTAGACCTTCTGATTTAAACTGAGTGAGTCAAGGAACATGTAGTTATATTTCTATGTATATAAACGTAGTTGCAAACAGCCTTATATTACAGTTACATTTATGATTTGATTTTTATAATACAGTTTTTTTTATCAAACATAAATTACACATAGTCCCAGGTTAAACCCCCCACCCAACGAAAAATGTTATGTGCGCGTCTGCTTACTTTCAGTCCTCTACTTGCCAGAAGACCAACATGGAAGCCTCCTAATCGTCATATAGGAGCCACAGTAACACCGCCTGACCTTTCAAGTTCTCACTCCTACTATCAACTTGGATATATATGCAGCCGCTGACACGTTTAACCACACGGTGACATAATCAATACTGTCTTTCAGGCTACGGTCCTCAAGTGTTGCGTGGTAATACATCTTTCAAAATATAAAACACAGGTTTAATAAACTGGTTAATTATTTATTGTGTATGTCAGGCTCTCTTCGTACGTTTCAATAAACTACCATGAAAGCACAATCATGGGAATAAATTACACCACCTTCATTGAGACTACGACATGTTTCGGTCAATCAGAAGCCGTCATCGGAGAAGCAGTTACATGAACTTTAACGAAAAAAGCAAAGGCTGTTGACAGTTTGTGTTCTATATAATAGGTGTCATACATGGTAATGTAAAAGACTTACTTTTTATTTGAATACATAAGTTGTGTTTTCTTTCCTCAAGTGTATTTTGTAAAAGGATGAGTACAGAGTCTAAGTTTCAGGTACAAACAGTCTTCGACCTGGACGGGAAAGGCGTTTCAGTTAATAAGGAAAACTAACAGTCTTACAGTTAATACAACCGCATTAAATTAAAGCTTTACAAAAATTCTTTCCCTTAACATTATGGTTCCTAAAATTTAACAAACTGACCACTGGGAACAGCGTGCTTTAAAAAGGTATTGCGCTACTTAATATGTCTAATCAAATGTATTAAAATCTCCAATAGCTACATGCAGCAACCGTCAAGATATTAGTGCCAAACTGCGCCTATTATATCCACATTATTATTATTATTATTATTATTATCATCATCATCATCATCGAATTTCTCACTTCTCAGTTTTGGTTGGGAAATATTCACCTATCCTGGGTTGTAGTAATCAACAGGATTAGGCTCGGTGGTCTTATTTGTAGTTTAAAAAGTTTCTTAAAATTGAACATGTGCCAAGAATTACAGATTGTTGCAGTTGTATATATGTATTCGGGTGCAGGTTAAGTCTTGTTAGACTTTGTGATAGTGACTTTGGAATTACTCCCGTAGATGATATTACTATCGGGATCACTTGTGCTGCATTATTATTATTATTATTATTATTATTACATACAACCATAGTTCGTATACCCGTAGGAAAATCTTCCATGAATTTTCATCTGATGATAGTATATACGTTGCGCTGTATGGAGTTGCAGTGATTCATTATGGTGATTGTACTGATTGTGATATTCACCATGCGGACAGCCTGTATTAGTCAAATAAATCTCATGTTTGCTCTTATGATGTTGATGGACATGTCTCCTTTTCGGGTTACACTGATAACTGTGACAGGTTCTGCAGAACTAATCATGGGCTAACTTAACAGAAATGGGCACCAGACCCGCTCAACCTGCAGCTGCCGTACAAACTAACACATTTTGTATATATGCGCAAAACTAGCGACGCCCTGGCTTAGGTCGTGAATTACACTTTATATAGATGTTAGCCTTACTTATCAGTACCATGTTTTATTGCACATGATGTAAAGACAGGCAAACTTACGTTTACAATAATGGTGGTTTTTTATGTTTTGTTGACCGTGCATCGTGATATAACCGTACAATAAGAACCAACAGGATGCACTATTCACTTTCAATTCGTTTCAGTAATTAACCTCTACATGCTTCGAGCAGGCATACTGCTCATCACCAGGAGTTGCTAATCTGTATATACAGCAACTGGTTTATGTCATGCATTTATGTTGACTGGCTGTTGGCAGGATCGAGATCCTGCCAACAGCCAGTCGTCATAGACACCAATTGCTGTATATACAAATTAGTAACTCCTGATGATGAGCAGTATGCCTGCTCGAAACATGAAGAGGTTAATTATTGAAATAAATTGAAAGTAAATAGTGCATCCTGTTGGTTCTTATTGTATGAATAATAGTGTACATATTCATTTATTCTGCACATTGAAATTCATGTTGCGACCGTGCAGACCAAACGCTGCCAGAAGTTTCCCGCTCTACGTAAAAGGTTCAGCAGGCCGGGGTTACGCAGTAGACAGGAAATGGTGGCGGAGCATGGACCGAGAGAAATATTTTTCAAAAACTTACTACTTACATGGAAATATGACTCATGCAAAGAAACAACAACGGGACCCATTGAACAGGAGGTTGGGTGGACCCCACAGCCGGTCGGAACGTTTGAACACATTGTAGGGGTGTTGTGTTTAGACACAGAGACAAATTTGTCACTATATTTAGACTTTTTGTATATACGTGGAAGAATTTTTGAAAATGTTCTTGGTAGAATTTATTATATGGTTGCGCGTAAATAGAACTCACCGTTGGCGAGGAGTGTGTTATTGGCGGCCAGGACGATGTTCTCTGCGCGGAGCTTAGAAGCCGGGTACCCGGGTAGGAGTAGCTGCCGTTCCTTGCCGCGACTGGGTGGCACAGCTTTGTACTCGGTCTGGTTGATGATGACCGCATATATGCCACCCAGGTAAGGGGTCAGCGTCACTTCTGATGTGCTGCAGAACACCAGTCGTGGAACTCCCATTTCCACACACAGAGACACGACATTCTGAGTGCCTATATCAATCAACAACAAATATTTCGCCAGTTCATTCTTTTCCCACACAAAATTTTCTGCACAAAGATTTTCTCAGTTTTATAGTCAAACATTAATGTACAAATTCAGTTCCTGGACTGCAGAAAATAATTAAGTTGGGACACCAAGAGTTGCAGCTTCTTTTTCCTCTTAGTATCACACACCTAGGATGTTACTGAACACAGGGCCAGTTTTAAAGGGTATGTGTATTCACATTCTCTTCAGGTCGTGTGTTGTATCCAGTAGGCTCAACACGTCACAGCCAGCTACGCATTATCGTCATCCCAAAGGTCCCTTAAGCCTTGGTTTTTAACAACCACGCAGTGACGCTTGTGTAAGTGTGATGCGGCGCGCAGAAGTCAAAGCTGTGGTTTTGAAGAGGGCTGATTTTTAAGGTTCGCGCTCATGAGTGTCCCGCTGTGACACTGAGCGGATGCCACTGCGTCGTGCGGCTGCAGCAACCGATCCTTGACTTCCGCGTGATGACACACAAGTCTTGTGACAACAGGCAGGAAGAGTTGTTGCTTGTTCACGGCAGTTGTGATTTTGTATACCATGAGCTGCAGGGAGGAATTTGATGGAAAATTAATAGACTGTGTACGTAGTCTAATTTTAGCAATTGACCAACATAATGCACAAATTATTGTTTTATAACAAGTTTATTATATTCCTCTACATGTTTCGAGCATTTTTTTGCTCATCATCACGAAGTAAAATTTGTATTATACAGCATCTGGTATCATTACACTGAAACAAGTGAGTGGTCTAAAATTACTCACTTGTTTCAGTGCGACGATACCAGATGCTGTATAATACAATTTTGACCTCCTGATGATGAGCACAAAAGTGCTCGAAACATGTAGAGGCATATAATGAACTTATTATAAAACAAGAATTTGTTAATTAAGTTGGTCAGTTACTAAGATTATACTGAGATGCACCGTCAGCAAAACAAAAAAAAAAAAGTGTACGTAGCTTTCCCGTGCTATACGACCTAAGCAAGGAGTTGTACAAGGATAAGACTGCCAAGGATAACGCTTGGAAAAGCATCGCGACAGCTCTGAAACATGATGGTAAGTTCAGTGTATGATATGTTGTAGTTTTTATATTGTTTTAATATTCAAAATATTAGCAACACATGAAAGCAAACTATAGTT
>Ga0123357_10001960_pt1 | contig 22484 bp, 22 predicted proteins | sample TergutEmb28metaG_FD_89873 | JGI IMG/M metagenome (GOLD analysis project Ga0123357, IMG submission 89873) | Embiratermes neotenicus P4 segment gut microbial communities from Petit-Saut dam, French Guiana - Emb289 P4 | ecosystem: Host-associated > Arthropoda: Insects > Digestive system > Gut ... | reverse complement strand
TTTTTCCCGTTCCCGGAGGGATTCAGATTTGTCGAGAGAAACAATATAGACGAGTTTAAACAAGAAGTCGAGAATAATTCAGATATATGCGCGTTTATAATCGAACCGATACAAGGCGAGGGCGGCGTGAATTTTATATGTCATGACTATATGCAAGAAGCATACAAAATCTGCAAAGAAAAAGATATTCTGTTGATTTTCGACGAGGTTCAGACAGGCATCGCAAGAACGGGAAAAGTATTCGCGCATGAATATTTTGGCGTTTTACCGGACATAATTACGCTTGCGAAAGGTCTCGGCGGCGGATTGCCGATTGGCGCGTTTTTGTGCAATGAAAAGTTGCAAAATACACTGTCTGCGGGTACGCATGGCTCGACATTCGGGGGAAATCCCGTCGTATGCGCAGGAGCCTGCGAGATCATAGACACAGTTTCAAAGTCTGAATTTTTGAGCGAAGTCGTCAAAAAAGGCGAATATATAGTTGATAAAGTTAATAAAATGAACAGTAAAATTATTGTCGAAATTCGTCAAAAAGGGCTTATGATTGGATTACAATTAAAAGAAGGCGAAAATCCAAAAGATTATGCGAAAAATTGTTTGCAAAACGGTCTGCTTATCTTGACTGCCGGTACAGATGTTCTGCGCTTCCTGCCGCCGCTCAATATCACGTATGAAGAAATAAATGCAGGACTTGATGTATTGGCGAAAATTTTGTAAAGGAGTGGATAATGCGTGGAATTTGTTTTAGAAAGCGACAATATAAACGATTATTTGAAATCGGATAAGTATATAGATTTTTACGACGAATCTATACAGCGAAAAGCGAACGAATTATTCGTTTCTTTATCGAATAAATTCGATGAAAAAGAAAAGATAAAAACGACTTATGAATATGTTCGCGACGAAATACATCATTCAGGGGATATTGACAGCGAAAAAGTGACAAAAACCGCTTCCGAAGTGTTAAAGTGTAAAGAAGGTATGTGTGTTACAAAATCTTTGCTTTTGGCTGCGCTGTTAAGATACGGCGGTATTCCTACGGGTTTATGTTATCAAAGATTAACCAAAGGCGATACGCCTGATACTGGATATGTAATTCACGGATTAAATGCAGTTTACCTGTCAGATGAAAAGAAATGGGTACGCCTGGACGCGAGAGGCAACAAGAAAAATGTTGACGCACAGTTTTCTATCGACGAAGAAAAGATTGCTTTTCCAATCAGAATTGAATACGGCGAAGTCGATTACCCGATTATATATGCTATACCTCATCGTTTGGTAATGGAAACAAATGATAAACGTAAAAATCGCCATGACGACCCTTGGGAGTTGTCTGAAATATAAAATAAAGGAGAAATGTAAAATGCAAAACATAACCATACGAAAAGCTACGAAATCCGACATAGAAAATTTGATAAAACTTCGGATTGATTTTATAACCGATAATAAAACACACAGTTTGACGCTTGAAGAAGAAAATCAAACTATAGAACAGTTGCGCGAATATTATCCAAAACATCTTGATTACGGCGATTTTATAGCCGTATTAGCCGAAATTGACGGTAAAATCATTGCAACCGCGTTTCTTATCATATTTGAAAAACCTGTAAATCCCAGAACTTTTATCACAGGAAAAACCGCATTGATAATAAATGTATTGACATATCCTGAATATCGACGTCAGGGAATTGCGATGAAATTGTTGGAATTACTGATTGCCGAAGCTAAAACAGCAAACGCGTCATATATTGAACTTACTGCGACTTCTATGGGTAAACCCGTTTATGAGAAGTTGGGATTTAAAGAAAATCTACGCGGCGAACATACCGAAATGAAGTTAAATTTATTTTGAATTTTAGGAGGAAATAACTACATGAAAAAACATTTATTAAAAATGGCTGACTTATCAAAAGAAGATATTTTTGAAATACTGGAGTTAGCCGAAAAATTGAAAGATTATAATAAAAATAAAGTATCGCACTATTTGTTAAAAGATAAAACACTCGGCATGATTTTTGCAAAATCTTCCACAAGGACAAGAGTATCTTTTGAAGTCGGCATGTCCCAGCTCGGCGGCAAAGCGTTGTTTTTATCGACGAACGATTTGCAGTTGGGCAGGGGAGAGCCTATACATGATACGGCAAAAGTCCTGTCGCGCTATTTGGACGGCGTAATGATTAGAACATTCGCACAGCAGGACGTTGAGGATTTCGCAAAATACGGCGATATCCCCGTAATAAACGGTCTGACAGACTACGCGCACCCGTGTCAGGTGCTCGCGGACTTGCTTACGATAAAAGAATATAAATTGAAAAAATTAGATGATTTTGACAAGCTTAAATTATGTTTTATCGGCGACGGGTTTAATATGGCAAATTCATTGCTTGTCGGCGGTTTGACCGTCGGAATGAGCGTGGCAATCGCGAATCCGAAAGAATATGAGATATTGCAGGATATGAAAGATTTCGGCGCAAAATTTTCCGGTAAATTCCTGTTCACGAACAGCGTCAAAGAAGCCGTAAAAGACGCGGACGTTGTTATAACTGATGCTTGGTGCAGTATGGGTCAAACCGATAAAGACGAAAGAAAAGCCGCTTTCAAAGATTACAAGATAGATTCCAATTTGATGAAGTTGGCAAATAAAGGCGCAATAGTCCAACACTGCTTGCCGGCATACCGTGATGAAGAAATTTCCTCGGAAATATTCGACCTGCATGAAAACGAAATATTCGACGAAGCGGAAAACCGTTTGCATGTTCAGAAAGCCGTCATGGTTAAATTGATGGGCGAAAAATAAAATTTTAAGACAAACGCAACCGTATAAAAATTTATACGGTTGTTTTTATAAATTTACAAAAAAGTATTTACAAAAATAATAAAAATGATATAATTATAGTGGAAGTGAAAAATTTTATTAATTAGGAGATTTTACAAATGGCTGAATTAAGATGGAATCCGTTAATAAACGATTGGGTGATGATTAACTCAAACCGGCAGGCGCGTCCGAATATGCCTAAGGGCTATTGTCCTTTCTGCCCCGGTTCGGGAAAATTGCCGGACAGTTACGACGTTTTAAAGTACGACAACGATTTCCCCGCACTGTCGCAAAATCCGCCAGTACCTGACGAAGTCACAGGAAACAGCAGTATATATAAAACTAAACCGATGTACGGCAAATGCGAGGTTATTCTGTTTTCGTCGGAGCATGAATCGTCGTTATGCGAATTTTCTGTAAAACATATCAGAAAAATCGTCGATATGTGGTCGGAAAGATTTATTGAAATTTCTAAAGATAAAAATATAAAATATATATTTATTTTTGAAAACAGGGGAGAGCTTGTCGGCGTTACACAGCCGCACCCGCACGGTCAGATTTACGGATATTCCGTTGTGCCTAAGAAAATCGAGCTTGAAATCAATTGCTTTAAATCGCATTTTGAAAAAAATAAATCCTGCATGTTCTGCGATATTAACAAAGACGAAGCGGAATTCGGAAAAAGAATAGTATACGAAAACGAGGATTTTATTGTATATGTGCCGTTTTTCGCGGAATATGTATATCAGGTGTATATTGCGTCAAAAGCGCACAGAGCAAATATTACGCAGTTTAATGGCAAGGAAAAAGATAATCTCGCATTGACTTTCAAAATGATAACCGGAATGTATGACACACTGTTTAATAAAAAATTCCCGTATATGATGTGTATGCACAACGCGCCTGTAAACATCGGCGATACAGACGATTTTTATCACTTTCACATTGAGTTTTTCCCGCCTCTGCGCTCCGAAAACGTACAGCAGTTCAACGCTTCGTCTGAAACTGGCGTATGGGCGCACTGCAATCCGAGCGCACCGGAAGATAAAGCGGTAGAGTTGAGAGAAGCGTTAAAAAGGTTTCAGGATAAATTATAATCGGAAAATTTATTAAAACAGAGGGTTAACGGTTATGAAAGTCGGAAGAAATGAGCCGTGTCCGTGCGGCAGCGGGAAAAAATATAAAAAGTGTTGTATGGCTAAAAACGAAGAAGCGGAATTATCAAAATATTCTGAATATGATTCGGAGAGTTCTGTTATAAGAATACACGAAAATTCTAATGCAGAGGCAGTGGAAAACAGGGTTGAGGAAGACGACGAGGAATTGGATATGCGCACACTTTTATTGCGAGCTATGGTTAATCTTCGCCAAATGACTATGAAAAATAAACCGCATATCAAAGAATATAAAAATATCAGAAAACTGCACAAAGAAATTGTTGATTCTATTGTAATTTATATTCAGGACGGTAAATTTGAGCAAAAAATAGATAAAGATTACGGTAAGACCGCTGATAATAAACCGCCTGAAGAATTAATCGTTTTTGATACCGTTTTTGACATGGAAGACGACGTCGGAGCGCAGGGATGGGTAAATTTAAACGTATATAAAAATTCGGTTAATATGCAGTGCGTAACTGAAGATTATATAGAAAAAAAGCGGTTCAGAAAACCTGAAAAAATAGAATTTTTACATAGTATGCTGGATTCACACGCTGGGCTGTTTGAAATTACCGGCGCAGACAAAGATGAGGGATATGTGTATTTAAGAGATGTTCTGAGTAATCAGGAATATAAAATAATTGATATAGCCCTCAGTGCGCAGTTAAATGACGACATATATATGTATAACAGAATTATCACATATAAAGATATTAGTTTCGGAACGGGTATCGGCATATCGTTCAGCAAAAAAGACCTGTTTATTACAGACTGGATAAAACGCAACAAAAAAGATTATATGATAAAACAGGAGCTTATCAGATTTTTGGAGTTATTTAACAGATACACGACAGATTCAAACAATATTAAAACTATTAAAAACAATCTGTAAGAATTAAAACATAAGAATATACAGAATAAAAAGGGAGAAAACAACATGGCAATATTAGTCACAGGGGGCGCGGGATATATAGGAAGCCACTGCGTCAAAATTTTAAACGAGAAAGGTTATGAAACCGTTGTAGTCGATAATCTTGTAGAAGGACATATACAGTCTCTGAATTTAAACGAAACAAAATTTTATAAAGGAAATATAGCCGATAAAGATTTACTAAACAAAATTTTTACGGAGAATAAAATCGACGGGGTTATTCACTTTGCCGCATATTTAGTAGTCCCGGAAAGTCAAAGTATGCCGTATAAATATTATAAAAATAATATTGGGGCGACGTTGGAACTTTTAAATGCTATGGTAGAAAACAATATAAAATATATTGTTTTCAGTTCGTCCGCCGCAACTTACGGTATTCCGAAAAATATCTCGGTATGCGAAGACGACGAACAAAACCCTATAAATACTTACGGCGAAACAAAACTTGCAATGGAAAAAATGTTTAAGTGTTTTGACAGAGCGCATGAATTAAAATATGTGGCGCTGCGTTATTTCAACGTCGCAGGAGCGTATAAAACCGGTGAAATTGGCGAAGCTCACAACACCGAACCGCATATAATTCCGATTATTTTACAGGTTGCGAACGGCAAGCGTGAAAAGTTTCAGATTTGCGGCAGCGATTACAATACTCCAGACGGCACAAATATTAGGGATTATATTCACGTCGAAGATTTGATAGACGCGCATATCAGAGCGTTTGAATATCTGAAAAAAGAAAACAAGTCCGATTATTTTAACCTCGGAAGCGGCGGAGGATATTCAAATCTTGAGATTTTAAACGCCGCGAGAAAAGTTACCGGGCATCCCATACCGTGTGAATTTACTGAAAGACGTCCCGGCGACCCTGATACTTTGATAGCGTCAAGCGAAAAGGCAGAAAAAATACTCAGCTGGAAAAGAAATTATCAGACAATCGAAAGTATTATAGAATCAGCGTGGAAATGGCACAAAAGTCACCCAAATGGATATGAAAAATAATTAACATAAATATAAGAAATTTTATTATAATAAAAATAGTAAAAAGTTTATATTTTGTACCCATTTTCACAAAATTAAAATTCAGCACATGCAAATCAACGAATCGTTGATATTGAAACAACTAATTGGTAATTGTATTTGGAATGAATAAGTGATATAATAAAATTACACCGGTGAAAAAATTTAAATAATTTAAATTTTAGGAGTAATTTTATATGAATATTAAAATCGGAGCAAAAATTAAAGCGTTGCGTAAACGCGACGATATAACACAAGAACGGCTTGCAGAAGTCTTAGGCGTAACAAGTCAGGCTGTCAGCAAATGGGAAAGCGAAAACGGTTATCCCGATATAGAATATATCACGCCCATTGCAAATCTTTTCAATGTCACTATCGACTATCTTTTCGACCACGACACAGCGGAAAAGCGGCGGAAAGTTCAGGACTATTTAACGCAATACGGCAAACGTCAACTGGATAAGCCGCGTCCCGATGATGAACAGATTGCCCTGATGAGGCAGGCTCTGGCGGAGTTCCCGGCGGAGGAGAGTCTGCTGTTGAAGCTGGCAGAGGCTTTGTATTGGAAATGGATTTCTTGCGGACAATGGAATAAAACTCAAAACGGTTACGAAATTCCCGATGTTGTAATGAACAAATCCCCCGGCTATTGGGAGGAATCAATGAAAATCATGGAGGAATTGCTTACATCCTCCACCGATGACAACATCCGCGGTCAGTGCCGCTATTGGTTAGCCAGCATCTACGGCGCTGTAGGCGAGAAGGAAAAGCTGCTGGCTGTTGCCGAAAAATGCGGTTCCATACATTCGTGTAAAGAAGAAATACTTTCACAATCCTCTTGGGGCGAGGACGGTATTAGATATAAGCAGGAATATTTGTCGGCTTTGTTCACACCATTGCAAAACACTTTAAGACTTCTTGCCAAACGCGCGGGTGCGGACGCGGAGAATAAAGCGTTTACTATCCTATTTAACTTACATGAACTTATTTTCCGTGATGATTGCGGAATCCACAGCCATTGGTTGACGTTTTTATATGAATGCTATGCGCATTCCCTCATTGATAACAACAAACCTGACGAAGCGGTAAAAGCTTTTAAGCAAGCCTTTGTACATGCTAAAAAGTTTGCCGAGTTTGCTGGTGGGACAAGCGAAAAGACGAATACTTCACCCTTTACGAACCTACTGAAACAATCTATAAATATAAATAATAATTTTAATCCGGGCAGCGAGGTACATGGATTGTTAGAAATACTGACGAAATATAAATATCAGTCACTGGGTGAAAATGCCGATTTTGCTGCGCTGGTTAAGGAAGTGGAGGATTGGGTGGCTGAAAGGGGTTAAATACCCCATAGGCAAAGGTTAAATATTAATTAATTTTAAACAAAAAAATAAAAAATAAATCAAGAAAGAGCAGGTATATTGTTATGGCAACAAAAAAAGTGGGGCTTCAAATCTATTCTATACGCGACATCTATTTTAAAAATCCAATCGAGGCGTTTAAATTAATCAAGGACTGCGGTTATGACGCTGTCGATATGTTCGGCAATATCACTATGGGAGCCGAAGAATTGAAAAAAATCTTAGACGATTTAGGGCTTGAGTGCTGCGGCTGGCATACTCCATGGGATTACGCAGGCAGACCCGATATGTTGGAAATGTTCGCTTCATACAACAAAGTAATAGGCAACAAATATCTTATTATTCCGGGTCTTCCGGGAAGTTATATGAAAAATAGTGGAACATGGCTTGATGCGGCAAAAAAAATAAACGAAATAGCCGTGCAACTCAAAAAACACGGAATGTTTACAGGTATGCACTCACATGAAGGTGAGTTTAAACCGACAGAAGGTTCAACAGACTTGCCTTGGGATATACTCGCTAAGAATACTACAGATGATGTCGTTTTGCAACTCGACATGGGCAATACATATCAGGCGGGCGTAGAACCCGTCGCAGTGCTTAAAAAATATCCCGGCAGGGCGCAAACTGTGCATATCAAGCCGTATTCAAAAACGAGAGGAATGAGCGCGCCGATAGGCGAAGACGATATAGACTGGGTTGAAACAGTAAAATTCTGCAATGAAAAAGGCAAAACAGAGTATTTTATTGTCGAATACGAGGAAGAAGACGCGAAATCGGGCATAAAAGCCTGCATAGATAATTTCAGGAAATATCTGTAAAATTTTAGATTAAGTATGGGCGGGGTTTTCCCGCCCTGCGTTATATTCAACAAATATTCACAAAAAAATTCTTGACTTTTCCTTAAAATATGGTATAATAAAATGAATACTGCCAGCTTGGCATTTTTTAAATAAATTCACCCCAAAAAATTGGAGGACGTACATATGTATAATATAAATAAACCGCATAGTTTGTCATTTAAAAAGTTTTTAGTTTTAGTAATAGGGCTATTTATTGTTATTTCTTATTCTGCTTCTGTTTATTCCGAAGTTTCGGCAAAACAAATAACCGGGACCGGAAACGACGGATACCGGAAAAATCTTGAGAGCAAATATGATTGCAGTATAATAATCGACGACTCGGTATTGCAGAAAAATGCTTTCTATACTTCCCCAAGAAACCCTGAAGATATTGAACTGCAGGTATTAAAAGATATAGACAGTGCGTTTGCGATGCTTCCGGACGGTTTTGTGAAAGAAATAAATGATTATTTAAATTCGTCGGGATATAACACGTCTTTAAATATAGGAAAAGTAAGTGCGGGCAATGACAGTGCCGGTTGTTACGATGAGCATGGCGGAATATGCGTATATGGCGAAGGAAACGATTGCATAGAAACTTTACTGCACGAATTCGGACATGAAATTGCATTTGTTTTACAGCTTAAAAATAAACTCAGCGATATTCAAAAATATTTTACCGATTTAAGCGATGCTTCGAAATATCCGTATAATGTGGACTTTAACAGGTTAAATAACATAAATTTAGGCGCGGAGTATTACGACATATATCTTTCTGTTTATTCTTCAAGAAATTTCGACGAGGATTTTGCTGAAACTTTCTTATATGCAGTAACCCAGCCGAGATATATAAGTTCATATGGAGATGGCGTAAAAAAACCGATACATAATAAAATCGAAATGATTTCGCAAGTATTGACCGGATCGTTCAGTTCGCTTAAAGACGCCAAATTTTTATTGAACTGCCTGCCCGACGCTCCGGCGCAGTGGGCGGCGGAATCAGTAAAAAAAGCAAAAGAAAGCGGTATTATACCATGGAATACATACGGATTGAACACATGCGATTTGACAAGATATGACGCCGCGTTAATTTTACAGCCGTTTTTGTATAAATATGTCAGCGAAGATGTTTTGCTAAAACAAGCCGGAATAAATAAAAACGATCCTGTACAGGAAAATTTTGTATACGATATAACTGACGGAACAGATATACTTCTGCTTAATAATTTGAAGATAATTTCAGTTGACAGCAGCGGGCATTTTAATCCCAACGGCAAAATACAAAAACAAGCCGCGGCGGCTGTGTGCACTATAGTCGCGCAGTTATTCGGTATAAGCGATACAAACAACGCTGATTTAAAATTTAATGATTTAACTTCCATAGCCGATTGGGCAAAGCCTTATGTAAAATTTGCCGTGTCCATGAAAATAATGGACGGAGACGACAAAAATAATTTCAATCCTGAAAGATATATCACATATCAGGAGTTTTACGGAGCTTTACTTAATATCAGCAATCTAAAAGAAGAATATAACAAAAAGAATAATATCAAACTTCCGGAAACAGGTTATTATAAAGTCCTTGGAAACGGCACAATTTTGTCGTCGGACGGATGGATGTATTATTATAATTATTATGATATACATAAATATACAGGCAAATGCTTGATGACAGTAAATAAAAACGGTTCATGGTATGAAGGCGACTTGATAAACGGAATAAAAGACGGAAATGGTAAATACGTTTACAGCGACGGCAGGGTATATATTGGCGAATGGAAAAACGACGTTATCGAAGGCAACGGAAAAATGACGTGGCCTGACGGCGAATGGTTTGACGGCGAGTGGCAGAACGGAAATCCGGTAAACGGAAATGGTCAGCATACATTTGACGCTGATTCGTATTTCCAAGGCGAATGGAAAAACGGAAACGTTTGGAACGGCACGGGTAAAATGACGTCGGAGAATGGTTCATGGTTCGAGGGTGAGTGGAAAAATGGTTTATTTTGGACCGGTACAGGTAAAATGGTATACTCAAATGGGGCATGGTTCGAAGGGGAATGGAAAAACGGCGTAAATTGGAACGGCAAAGGCAAAATAATATCGTCGGACGGTTCATGGTTTGAAGGAGAATTGAAGAATGGCGCAGTTTGGAACGGAAACGGTACGACGTATGTTAACGGCAAATTATGCAGTTTTAAATGTGTGAATGGAATATCAACGTTGACATGATTGATATGATTGAAAGGGATATAATTAATTTATGATACAAACAGAACCTCAAATAGATGAAATAAAAAAAGAACTTGAGCAGATACTTGACAAATTTATATTGGCGGTTTCGTTAAATCCCGACGATATTCTTGTCATAGGCTGTTCTACAAGCGAAGTCGCAGGCGGAACGATAGGGAAGAATTCTTCATATCCCGTCGGGGCTGTTATTGTGCGGACTTTTATCGAAAAATTCAAGCCTTTGCAGGTTAATCTCGCTTTTCAGTGCTGCGAGCATTTAAACCGCGCGTTAGTAGTTGAACGGGAACTTGTAAAAAAGAGAAATAATCTTGAAATTGTTGCGGTTATTCCGCAGGAAAAAGCAGGCGGAAGCGCGGCGAGCGCGGCGTATAAATTTTTTTCCGAACCTGTTTTAGTCGAGTTTATAAAAGCCGACGCAGGAATTGACATAGGTGACACGTTTGTCGGAATGCACTTGAAACATGTAGTTGTCCCCGTTAGATTAGACTTAGATAGACTCGGCGCGGCTCACATGACATTCGCAAAAACCCGTCCTAAATATATAGGTGGCGAAAGGGCGAAATACAGCATAGGCGAATAATATTATTCTGTTATTAACGGAGTGAAAGCACATTATATTATGAAAAATTTAATATTTATAAACGGTACAATGGGAGTCGGCAAAACGGCGACAAGTCAAAAACTTCTCAAATTACTGCCCAATTGCGTTTTTCTTGACGGCGATTGGTGCTGGTATGCCGATCCGTGGACTGTCACTGACGAAACTAAACGTATGATGTATAATAATACCGGTTATTTACTAACCAGTTTTTTAAGTTGCTCGGCATATGAAAACGTAATTTTTTGTTGGGTTATGCACTTGGACAGTATGGTAGATGATATACTTGCCTTGATACCGAACACCGACCATAATCTTTATAAATTTTCGCTTGTCTGTTCTGAAGATACGCTGAAATCAAGGCTTCAAAAAGATATTGACGATGGTGTGAGAGTCGATAGCATATTAGCGCGTGCATTACAGAGACTCCCAAATTTTTATAAAATGGATACAGTAAAAATCGACGTCAGCAATATTACGCCCGAACAAGCGGCTGATATGATATATAAGCGTATTTACTGCGAATAATCGTATTAGGGAACGGATTAATCCGTTCCCTACAATGTTTTGTTTATACGCGATCTCTAAAGTGCGGGAATATGACAGAGACGTTCTATATTGCCGTGGCAGATTTTATCTAAAACGTCTTGCGGCAAATCAAGAGACGCGATAAAACGCATATGCTGGCGGTAAGACGCATCAATCTTTTCAGTATTTTCCTGTCCCCAGAAAGTATCAGTCCCGAAGATAATTCTGTCCGCCCAGCGAATAAACACAGAACGCAGATATTCTTTATCGTGCGGATAAAAATTGTCATATAATCTGAGCTGACAGCCGATAGTCGTATCTACATATAGATTAGGATTGGCGGTGAACAATTCGCCTAATCTGTCCCAGCCGATATGGATTTGATGCGCGCCGATAAAATTTATATCGGGATAGCGGCGGCAACATGTCAAAAACACTTGAAGCAAATCCTCGTTGGTGTAAATTACACCGTTTTTCCAACCGTTTTTCCAATAAACATTACGTCCGCCGTTTGTGTACAGTGAACTTGAAAATCTCTGTGTGACATGCCATAAAACCGGCAATTTGCGCTCCGATATAGCCCCGAATACATTCTGCCAATATTTTGAATACCATATATCGAAAGGCGCGTTGTCCTCAATAATCGGCGCGTTGTGCAGTTTGATAAAACATGCGCCCATATCTGCGGAGGCATGAACGAGTTCTTCTTCTGACGACTGATAATTCATATATGCCGCCCAATAGTATTTGTTATTATTAGGATTGTTGATAAATAAGCCGTCGAGCTGTTTTTTTATCTCATCCTCGGTAAAATACGGGAAATTATCCATAATATTGTCGGTTTTCATACCGTAATTCCATTTTCTGCCGTAAATCTGAAACATTATTAGCACGCGTTTTGCGCCTAAACTTTCCGCTTTTCCCGCGTGATAACGCACACATTCGGCTATTTTTTCTTTGTATGTATCCCCTCCGTAGTGAATATGACTGTCGAAATAGTATTCCGGCACAGGTTTACAGTGCATAGCCCAGCCTTTGGAAAAACCGTCATCAGCAAATTCGCGTTCCAAAACGTCGTCTGCATGAGGATAACATTCTTCATTTGATTTGTAAATCATATATTTTCAGCCTCCCTGAAAAAATTTATTTTTTTATTGCTTGAATTTTTATCCCAACTTACCGGGAGTATGACAAAACCATCTAAATCGTAATAGCACCAGGATATTCCGTTTTCCAACGCTTCGATTAAATTATTTTTACCGTAGCTGTTGTATTTTTCATCCAAATCGTCGCCTTTTACCATAATTAAAGGCAATTTTTTATCGATTTTTCCCATTTCCTCCTTGAAGAAATATATATTCTCAAGCATTTTTTTTGTATTGTGATTGGGCTTTGCGTAAATGGGAATAAAATCAGAAGATTTTATGTAATCATCCATATTTATCGGACTGACATTCGCAAAAGATTTTATTCCTGCGCTAACAATAAGATGGTCTTTTACTTTATTTTTTATGGATTTAAAAACTTTTATAAATCTGTCGCCGTTCAATACCGAACTCTTATAAAACGTATGCGATATATCAGTTATATTTACAAGTACATTAGGAAAACTCCTTTCTTCAAGCCAGTCTACGGCGTTAAAAATGCCGTTCAGAATCGAAAATTCGTCCTGAAATATATTTTCGCAGGAAGCATTTAATATATTTACGAGCACAGTAAATCCGAGATTTCCCGCTGTTATTATTATATCTTCGATATTTAACAGATACTCGAGGTCTAAACTTCCGTCGGATTTTATCGCGGAACTTACATGCGAGAAGTCTGTATTTTTATTTTGTTCCCTTGCTTTTTTATAATATTCGCCGAACGGGTTAGGACTTTGAAGAGCGGCGGTTATAAGATTTATATTTGAATTTTTCCATATGCTAAGGTTATTGATAAATTCTTTTTTATTTCTAAAAATATCGATCACAGCTTTATCGAAAAAACCGCACATATCCGTATAAATTCCGACAAGTCTGCCTTCTGAGAGATGATTCCCATGATTTGACATAATTCCGTTTATGTAAAATTTGCCGTTTTCTATCTTTATTGATTCAACTGCCATATATTCCATGCTCCAAAAAAAGAATTCAAAACGGAAAAGACGTTTTAAATTCTTTTATATTTATAATTTTAATAACGGCGTGACTTGTAAAATTTAAAATCCGTTAATTTATTTGAGATATCCTTACTATTTCAGGGTGAGCATTTTCCTCGCCTCTGAGTTCCAACCTCGCTTCGCTTGAAATCAACATAATTGTATAAATTTTTTTCCCGCTCTTATGTATTGATTCCACGTTGTATTTTTGAAAATCTTTTTCTATTTTCACAAAAATTGTTTTATTGAACATACTGCTGCTTGCACGCAGTTTTTTCACTGTTTCACTATTTAAAACTAAATCATCGAAATCAATATTTTCTTTCCTGATGTTGTTTTTCGTCCTATTCATTTCGGAAATAGTCAAAACATTATAAGGTATATTTGTACGCATAATAATTTTTTTCCTTTCCCAATTTAATAAATTACAGGATACCTTTTGGAATATATATCTGCTATCTTAATAACTAATTGCTTACTCTGCCTTTTCTGTTCATTTATATTATTATATTATAAAATTGCATAAAACGATACATATAAATTGTAAATTTTGCATAGAAATTTACACTAAATATAGTAAATTTTATATTTTTTATAAAATTATTTTAATTTTTATTGACAAAAGCAGAACTATGTGATATGATATAAGTGTAATAGATGAAATAGTTCGCTGAGCTTTCTTGATTCCATCATTGTTATATACAATATATTTTTCGGCAGAAATTGATAAAAATAAATATTTTATAAAAAAATATAAAAAATTTACATATGCGGAAAGGAGGAATATATATTGGCTGCAAATATGGCAATCACAATCGATTTGAGGAGCAGAACCCCAATTTACGAACAGATAATCAATATTATAAAAGAACAGGCGCTCGCAGGAATACTAAAACCCGACGAACAAATCCCGTCGATTCGTCAGCTTACACAGCAAATCGGCATAAATCCAAATACTATACAGAAAGCGTACGCAGAGCTTGAACGTCAGGGGATTATTTACAGTATGACCGGGCGGGGAGCTTTTATATCAAGTTCGCTTGAAATGCAAAAAATAACGGACGAAAAACGCGGGGAAATACTGAAAGAAATTGAAAGTTCAACATCCGAAGCGAAAAAATTTGAAATACCAAAAAATTCAATAGAAAGAATTGTAAACAAAATATATGATAATAATTAATAAGGAGATGATTTGATAAACATGATAACACTGCAAAATATAACAAAATCTTTCGGAGACATTAAAGCTCTCGACAATGTCAGCGTAAATATAAAAGATTCGAGCATATACGGGCTTATCGGTTCAAACGGCGCAGGAAAATCGACTCTGCTGAAAATCTTGTGCGGAGCTTACAGGCAGGACGGCGGGGAAATTTTTATAAACGATGTGCCGGTATATGACAATTACGGAATAAAAAAAGATATAGTTTATCTCTCAGACGACCAGTATTTTCTGCCGAACAGCACAATAAAAGAAATGTCGGCATTTTACAGCGCAGTATATGAAACGTTCGATTTCACGTTTTTCAACAGTCTTTTGGAAGTTTTGAAACTCGATCCCAAAAGAAAAATAAACACATTCTCAAAAGGTATGCAGAAACAGACGTCTATTTTACTGGGATTGTCGTCGCGACCAAAGTTTTTATTCTGCGACGAGACATTTGACGGTCTCGATCCGGTTATGCGCCAGTATGTGAAAAAACTTCTCGCCTCGGATACTGCGGATTACAGCACGACCACAATTATAGCTTCTCACAATCTGCGCGAACTTGAAGACATATGCGACCATGTGGGAATTCTGCACAGGGGCGGGATTTTACTGGAACGCGATCTGGACGATTTAAAATTGGACATAAACAATTTCCAGTGCGCTTTCGGCGGGGATTATATCCCGACGCGCGAAGATTTTCCCGGACTTGATATAGTCACATATAAAACTATCGGTTCTGTAGTGAAAATGACGGTCAGAGGCGATAAAGATAAGATATTTAGTATAATAAATCAAAAGAAACCGATTCTTGCCGAAACTTTGCCGTTGACACTCGAAGAAATTTTTATAGAAGAAATGGAGGGCACAGGTTATGACCTCGGAAACGTTACCAAATAATAAAAATATAAACATAAATAATAATCGTAACGGCTTTTTTAATTTGGGGCTGCTGATAAACAATCTCAAACAAAACAAATTTATTTTAATAATGACGGCGATAATCATGTTCATAGCGAGCCCGCTGATTGAATTTCTCGCAGTATTATTTAGCACGACCAGCGGGGAATTATTGGACATAAACAGTATGAAATCAATGGCGCAGGCGCTCTCTGTATCCGTAAATCTTGCAACAGCCGTTCTTGCGGTTATTCTGGGATTTAATATAATGGGTTATATGCACAACAGAAAAGCTGCGATTTTCTACAACAGTATTCCCATAAAACGCACAGAGTTATTTTTTACGCAGATTGTCACAGGACTGATATATTTTATCCCCGCACTTGTTTTAAGCTATATTTTGTCCGCGGCTTTTCTGCCGTATGCGGAGACGTTTAAAGTTATTTCGCAGAATTACGGAGCTGCGTTGTTATTGTATATTATCGCATATTCGTTCGCGGTTTTCTGTGCGAATATCGGGGGGACTTTCTTGAACTCGCTGTTTGCTATGGCTTATTTATCGGCGATTATTCCGGCGGTTTACGGCGTTTGCACAGTATTTATCCAGAGCATATTTAAATTCACCGACGTTTACGCGGGATTCACCGACACGACTTTTCATATAATTACAATGCCTGTGACTTATTATGTGACGGTAATTTTCAGCCGAACTACTAAAATATACGACGTTATTTTCATGTTGATTATTTCTGTTCTGTTCATTGCAGGAGCATGGCTTCTGAACCGTTTTACAAAAACCGAAAACGCAGAAAAGACTTTCTATTTCAATAAATTTCAGGCATTTTTCAAGTATTCTATTTTGATTATAATTTCAGTTGCCGGCGGTTTATTCTTCAAATCCGGTATAACGGACAATTTGCTTTTCATACTTTTAGGGATAATTGTAATAGGATTTATTGCGTTCTTAGTCATTAACTTCATAATATTTAAAAATATCCGGGAAGTTTTCAAGGGTATAAAATCGTTCGCGATTATGTTAGTAGTCGTATGTGTTTTCTCCGGGATTTTCCAAAACGATATATTCGGCATTGACAAACGTCTGCCGAATGCTGCCGATGTTGAATCTGTAAGCTATATCAGATTTGTAGGATCTGATTATAATTGGAATACGGGATTAGGGTCTTCTGAAATTCCGGCATTATACAATGACGAAAAATATTCCGGACCCGACAACATAACATTTACAGATCCTGAAACAATTCAGCTTGCAAACGATGTTTTCAACACGGCGTTTAAGTCTGTAAGAAACACCACAGATTACGGCTCTCACTTAACATACTCATATTTTTTGGGGAATGTAAACACTACGCCTTTTCAGGGAAATGACCCTATAAATTATAACCTTAAAAATGGCGGGAAAATCTCGAAAAAACTTCCGCCTGCTGTATTCTTTTCAAACGGACAGGATTTACAGAATTATGAAGATGCGCTCAATAAACTTCAGTCAAGTATAGGATATACAAAAGCGTATTACTTACCGCTCACAGATGAAAATATCATGAATAAATTTATAGACTTCCCGAATACAAATTATAATATCACTATCGACGATGTAGAGTACAAAACCGGTTACGGCGACGTTCAGGCATCTTCCACCACTTTGGCTGCGCAATTTATAAGCAAAGACGAACTTTTGAAGATTATCGATTGTTTAAATCAAGATATATCATCGACAGTTGATTTAAGCGTACAAACAGATTTTCAGCATATGCTGAGTATCACTTTTAAAACTACAAACTATTCCGACACCACTTTTAATATAGGGTTAACAGCACAATTTGTAAATACTTTGAATTATCTGAACGATAATTATTTAAACCAAAAATAGTATTGAATAATTCATAGATTTATGATATAATATATTCCAGAAAATGTAAAAATATTATTTTGTTAAGTAGGTGTGATGATATATGGACGTAATTAAACAATACATTGCGTTTATAATACCACTCGCGGTAATAGAGCTCGGACTGCTGGTTTTCGTTATAGTCGATATAGCGGTAAAACGAAGAACGAAAACTTTAAATCCGCTTATCTGGATTATAATAGCAATCGTATTATCCGGCACAATGATAATCGGACCGATTTTGTATATAATCTTCGGCAGGGCGGAACCGACATACAAAGACGATGACATTTGATGTGATGGATTTGTCTTAGGCTGGAAAAGGCAGTTGTGCCAACGCCTCCCTCCGCGAGGGAGGTGGCAAACGCCGCAAATTTATTTGCGATTAGCGTTTGACGGAGGGAGTTGAAATTAGATAACTCCTTCCGTCACGCGGTCGAGCATTATTTTAATCCCTGGCTGAAATCTCGCGTGCCACCTCCCTCAACAGGCTCGAAACTTCGTTTCTCGGAGGGAGGCTTTTGGCGAAACCGCCTTTTTATAAAATAATTCGAGGTGATTTATAGATTTATATGAACGACGCGCTTAAACTTGTCAGCTTAACAAAAAAATTCCCGAATGGCGTGACTGCCGTGGATAATCTGACCCTGACTGTCCCGCACGGCTCTGTTTACGGATTTCTTGGCAGAAACGGGGCAGGGAAGACCACTACTCTTAAAATGATTACCGGGCTTTCAAATCCGACGTCCGGCGAAATATATATTTACGATAAAAAAGTTGAATTCGGCAAGCCTTTGTCGTATAAAAATATAGGATTTCTGCCCGACGTGCCGGAGTTCTACTCTTTTATGACTGCCCGCGAGTATTTATTTCTCTGCGGCAGACTGCACAAAATGTCAGACGGGGATATTAAAAAAAGAGTTCGGGAAATATTCGAGCTTATAAATTTTGACACAAAAAGGCTGAGATACAAAATCTCGACTTTTTCACGGGGAATGAAGCAGAAACTCGGCATTGCCGTTTCTCTGCTCCATTCGCCCGATTTAATCATGCTCGACGAACCAACGTCCGCGCTCGATCCTGTCGGCAGAAAAGAAACAATAAATATTATAAACTCGCTTAAAGAAAAATACACAGTTATATTTTCGACGCATATACTTACAGATGTGGAAAGAGTATGTGATAGAATCGCTTTGATAGATAAAGGCGGACTTGTCCTTGAGGGAAATATAAACGAAATAAAAGAGAAAAAGTCCGGCATATCGTCGGCTTTGAACGTCGAAGTGGTGGAAGTTGAAGATAACAACGTAAAATTCACAAATTTTTTATCGGCTGTAAAAAAATGCGGGTTTATAGACTATATAAATCACGAAAAAAGCGAAAAAGGCGATATAAAAATTTTGTTTAAAACATCGGACAGAAAAATGACAGGAGAAGAACTCCCAAAGATTATATATGAAAACGGTTTGTCTCTCGTGCGTTTTGAATTTGAGGAAGCAACCCTCGAAGATATATTTATAGCTGCAACGTCGACACAACCGAACACACAAAACAGGCAGGGGGCGGCAGTATAATTTTATGAATAGTTTTAATCTGTTTTTCAGAAAAGAAATTGTCGAACTCGTTAAGACAGTCAAAGGCGTCGTTTTGACGATTGTATTTTTGTTTTTGGCAATATCCGCGCCGCTTATAACAAAACTCACGCCGGAGATTTTAAAAGCGGCGGGAGGCAGCGCGTCTCAGGATGAAATGAATGTCTTGACTTCTATTATTCCCACGCCGACTTCTGTTGAAAGTTATAAGCAATTTGTGAGCAATTTCAGCACAATCGGACTGCTTGCGATTATTATCGTTTTTGCCGGAATTGTCGCCAACGAAAAAGCAAAAAATACGGCTGCGTATATACTGACAAAAAATATTTCGAGAACGCAGTTTATTTTCTCAAAATTTGCTTCGGCAGTCGTCTTTATTCTTGTTTCGCTTATAATTTCAGCGGGTGTTTTAAAGTTATATACGGATTTATTATTCGACGATAATTTAGTCGATTTTAAATACTTTATTATATTTTTCGCTTTTTTATTCTTATATATATTTTTTATTCTTACAATAGTTTTATTTTCGAGCATCATATCAAAAAACGTCACATCTGCAACATTTATCGCATTTTTGATTTTTATAGCTTTCAGCATTTTGCCGTCTATACCCAAAATAGGCAAATATACCCCTGCAAAACTAAACGATTTAGGAATAATGTTACAGTCTACAAAAGTTAGCGATTTGACGATAAATATTATTGTAACTGTTTTATGCTCAGTTGCTTTTATATTAATCGGGATAAAATTATTTAACAGGCAGGAACTGTGATATTTATGTTTTTAAAAAATTTTGCGCTGAAAGTCTGGCGCATAAAAAAAGACAACATGTACAGACATAAAAAATTAAAGGCGGCTCTCATTATCTTTTTCCCAATACTGCTCGTATTTACCACCGAATTAAACCATATGCAGTCTTTTACCGCTCTGTGCGGTCAGATTATACATAATTTTACCGCTTTTGCGTTTGAACTTATAGTAATATATGTAATATTTTTCGGCATTTTATTTTTGACGCGTTCGGCGACTTTTACTGTATTTATAACCTGGGTGACTTTGTTTACTTTTTCCTGGGTGGAATATTATAAATTTGTCGCGAGCGGGACGCATTTCGTCGTAACGGATATGGCTATGATAGGCAACGCATCGGATATGACAAAATTCACGACTGTAAGTATCTTGACGATATTAAATCTCAACTTTTTTATAATGCTCGCATATGTAATTTCCATGTTTTTTTTAAACATAAAAATAAAGTTTAAATTCGTTAAAAGTTTTATTGTCGGATTTATTTGTTTAGGCGTATTTACCTGCTTTATTGTATTCCCGGCATTATCTGCGAGAGTTTATTCTGTCTTTGGCATCACCCCGTCTGAAAGCGTAGATTCATTTGTTGACAACGAAAAATTTGACCGATTGAATTTCATACCGTATTTTGTGGAATCTGCGACGAATTTATTTACATACGCGCTTAAACCGCCGGATAACTTTACGGAAAATAAATTAAAGGAAATAATCAAACCCGCCGACGCAGTTTCAAATAAGACAAATGAGCTTGAAAAAGTAAATGTAATATATATATTATCCGAATCTTTTGCGGATTTCAGGGTTTTCACCCCTGATGACCCTGACCTTAACTCCGTATACACAAATTTTGACATTATGAGAAAAGAAGGATTCGCCGGAACATGTGTTGTTCCCACTTTCGGGGGATATACCACCCGTTCGGAATTTGAACTGCTTTTCGGACTGCCGCTGCAATCGATAGGAACCCCCGTCATGCCCAACAATAAACTTAAACGTGTGGAAGCTGACGATATAATTGCGATACCGGATTTTTACAGACAAAACGGCTATACTACGACATATATACATCCGTTCAGCAGAACTTTTTACAACCGCGGCGAAATATACTCAAAATACGGATTTGACAATATGATATTCGACGACAATTTAAAAGATAATTTAGACGGTGGGCCAATAAAAGATTTTAAAAAATATATAAGCGACGAGACTGTGTTTGATTGTATAGTCGATAAAATAAAAAACACCGACGGACCGAATTATATCATGGCTACGACTATGCAGAATCATGTGCCGTACTCTTCAGACGACGAGCCTGACGTAGACGAATATCACTATTATCTTGAGGGGATTAAAGAAACGGACCGCGCTTTGGGCGAATTGAGAAATAAGCTGAAAACCCTCGATGAAAAATGTATCGTTGTTTTTTGCGGAGATCATTTTCCGTTTTTCGTCTCGGATAATAATAAATATGAGCAGCTTAATATAACTTCCGACAACTGCGCCGCTTTGTATGAACAGCACTATCTTGTTTGGGCAAATTTTGATTTGGGCGAAACTGCGATCAACACACTTAATTTACATAATAAAATCTCTATGTTTTATATACCCAATCTGATAGCCGAAATTCAGGGGCTTCCGAAAAGCAGCGTAATAAATACGGTTTTAGGGGAAATAGATAATGAGCCGATTTATTCGCAGTTTTACGACAGGGACAATGGGCAAAATTATACGCTCGATATGCTGACATACGATTTGATTATCGACAGGATATTAAAACTAACCGACTTTAAATAACGGAGAAAATAATTATGAATGCTTTATTTTTATTAATTTGTATTTTTCTATGCATTATTGGACTGATAATTTTATATCTTATAATAAAATCCGCAGTAATAAACGGCATTAAATCAGCGTTGTCTGAGATTAAAATTAAGCAGACGGAAGATAGTATGTTTATTATTTTAAGCCAGACTGATTCAAAACTTGACGATACATATATTGCTGAACCGCTTTTTAAAAATGACCCAAACAAGTCCAAAACACAAACGAAGTTAGAAAAAGAAATGTATATTTTATATAGTAAACGTAAACTTCCCATTGATTATAACGATACAATTGAAAATCAAAAAATAGCCATAAGAAAGCTTGTTGAAGAAAAAATGCGTGATAAATAGATATTTTAACATAAATAAAAATATATAAATTTTATATTAACGGAGGAAAAATCATGTTAAAAAAAGTATCATTAACCGCTTTTGTCCTTGCATTACTGCTTGTACTTCCTTTATTGGGTTCTTGCAGTAAGAAAACGGCGCTTACAGAAACAGACTTCACAGATTTGACTCAGCAAGCAGGATATGCCGTTACGGATATGCCAGATGGCACCAATCGTTTTGATAATACACAGGATGTAACAACTTCTAA
>Ga0123357_10001959_pt1 | contig 22494 bp, 17 predicted proteins | sample TergutEmb28metaG_FD_89873 | JGI IMG/M metagenome (GOLD analysis project Ga0123357, IMG submission 89873) | Embiratermes neotenicus P4 segment gut microbial communities from Petit-Saut dam, French Guiana - Emb289 P4 | ecosystem: Host-associated > Arthropoda: Insects > Digestive system > Gut ... | reverse complement strand
GCAAAAACATTCAGCAAATACACAAGCAACTGGTCGGAGCGGCATATAGGATTTGTCGCCGGTCTTGGAACTTTTGGACTTTCAAAGGGGATAATTACTGAAAAAGGAATGGCGGGGAGAATGACTTCTGTTATAACGGACTTAACATTGCCTGTTATAAAACGTGCTTACAAAAATACCTACGAATACTGCACCATGTGCGGAGCCTGTGTCAAAAACTGCCCGGCAAAGGCTATCTCTGTTAAAACCGGTAAAGATCACAAAACATGCTCCAATTTTCTTGAGATGGTTAAAGAAAAAGAACCGCCATATTATGCCTGTGGTAAATGTCAGGTCAAAGTCCCCTGTGAAGGAAATATCCCTGTAAAAGGGAGAAAGGCCGATATATAAATTTACCTGACAAAAATATCCTTTAAATTTCCTATCTCTTTGTGTTCTGTCTGGCTAAATGCTCTTATCAGGCCATACTTTCCGTCATACCCCGGCTCTTTTATTACACTTCCGCTCCGTACACGGGAAATAGCCGTTGCCATAAGAGGCGAATGCCGCTCTATTGCAGCAATAGAAGCGTTCAAAAGCAGATTGAATTCGGAACCAAATAACTGAAGTGCTTTTATATAGGAATTTGTAACTTTTTTAGCGGAGGGGGCAACTCCAAGGAGCTCTCCTATCAGCTCAGGAAGTGGTATCAGACTGAAAAAACCGGGGCTGTTATCCCTATAGACAGGCTTAACTCTATCTGCAAGATCAAGAACTCTATGGTCTACACCGATTGTTAAAGGCTTACCGCATACAGGACAGATATTTCCCAGTTTCTTTGACTCTTTTGGTTCAAGAGAAACACCGCAATCCCTATGCCCATCATAGTGATATTTTCCCTCTTCAGGAAAAAACTCAATAGTCCCCTTAAAACTTTCCCTTGAATTATTCCGTATTGCATCACGCAAAGAGAAAAAGTCAAAACCTGTTGAAAAAATATTCGCTTCTCTCCCCAACTTTCCAGGAGAATGGCAATCTGAATTAGATATAAGAGCGTACCTGTCAAGGGATGAAATAAGACGATTCATAAACGGATCGGAAGATAGCCCCGTTTCAAGAGCAAAAATATGCTCAGACAGGTCGCCAAAGCATTCTTCAACAGAATCAAAACCTGAGCGTGAACCAAAAATAGAAAACCACGGAGTCCATATATGAGCCGGGACGCAAAAGCCTTCAGGCGCTTCCTCAAGAAGGATTTCGAGAAGGTCATGACTGTCAAGTTTAAGAATCGGCCGCCCGTCAGAAACAATATTTCCTATTTTCGCAAGCCTGCTGTTAATCCTGTCTACTGAATCAAAATCCGGCAGATAAAGCAGATTATGGACTTTCCTGACTTTATCTCCTTTTTTATAAATAGAGCTTATTTCAGACGAAAGTAAAAACCGCACAGAGCTTACATCAACTCTCAGATCAAATGGAGTTGAGACTTTGTTTTTTATTCTAAAAAATCCCGGCTCTGCCGGTTCCAGTTCTTTTTTAAGATGTTCCAGCCAAACAGGATGGGTAAAGTCCCCCGTACCGATGACATTTATCCCCTTCAGAGCTCCCCAGCCTGCAAGCCCCTGCAGATTACTGTCTTTGCTTGTAGCCCTTGAATAACTGGAATGAATATGTAAATCAGCTATAAAATCCATTTGATAAGAATATACATAAATTAATTTGACAAAAGTTTATTTGACATAAAATAATTTTGATGGCAATATATTTAAATTAGTTGATGAAAGTTTACTTGGCATAAAACCATTCCTTTAGGCAACAAAAAAGGAGACTATCTTCACAATTCCACTTTTTACCCAGGGTTCCTTTTTTACCGATTATCTGGTTATATCAAAACTAATACAAATTCTCGTATATATTTCCTTAGGTTATAAAATTATTTTTTCAATGTAACGAAATTATATAAAATCAACTCTTGCTTTTATACAGCCCTAAGCTATAAAATATTAAAACAAGTCAACATTAATGAGGAGGAAGGTAAGTAGATGAAAACAAAAGTTCTTTTAGTAGCAATTCTTGCTGGAGCCTTAATGGCACCAGTTGCTAATGCAGAAGTAAATCCGGCGTTAGGAAAGGCCGGAAATTTCGTACTCAGGCAAGTAGATCTTGACCATATTACTGCAGGCCAGCAGTTATCACCTGAACAGAAAGTAATTCTTGTAAGATCAATCCTTAATACAAAAGCTATGGCAGAAAAAGCAAAAAAAATGGGACTTGATAAAGATCCGGCAGTGCAGGAGCGGCTTGGATATCTTCTGGACGATTTTTATGCTAAAGAGTATCTGAAAAAGGTTGTACCAAAGCAAACTCCGCCTACAGACACAGAAGTAAGAAATTATTATGATTCAAATCCAAAAGAATTTGAAATACCGGCATCAGTTGACGCTAGACAGATATGGATCAAAGTACCAGACAATCCAACTGATAGCGATTGGAAAAAAGCGAAGGCAAAAGCTGAAAGCATCCTGGCGCGTCTCAATAAAGGAGAGGACTTTACCAAATTGGCAGCCGAAGCATCAGATGATGTAATCACCAAAAACAGTGGCGGAAGGCTTGGCAGAGTATTCCCGGGTAAAACTAATTCAAGAGAGTTTGAAAAAGGACTTTTTGCTCTTAAGCCGGGAAAACCTGCAATAATAAAATCAGAATATGGCTATCATGTTACTTTAGTTGATGCACAAATTCCGCAACAGACTATTTCTTTTGATCAGGCAAAAGATGCTATCCGTAAGAAGCTTATGGAAGATAAAATACAAAAAGCAATTAAAACATATGTTGATCAGGCAACGGAAGAAGCTAATGTTGAAGTTTACCAAGATCAGATAATACCTAAAACCACAAAATAATTCTTTCTTAGGGCAAATTGTTAAAGGGCAATCTTTTGATTGCCCTTTTTCTTTTCCACAGCTTTCAAGTTGCCACATCCGCCTGAGCTAATCTCTGACATGCCGTGGGTACGCCGGCTTCAGCATGTTTCGCCTGACATTCTTCACAATTAGCGTGACGGGGACAATCTTTTGTACAAGGGCAATCTTTGTTCAATTTTTTATCAGGCATCTGAATTCCCTCTTTAGCATATTTTCAGTTTGACTTATGCTGTTTTTAGTTGTTCACGTTATAAAGTAAAATAGTACTGATTTCAAATGTTGTTGTATAAATAATGAATTCAAGTTGCTGAGATAGTAAAAAGAAAGTATTCTACAAAAACAGGTAACATAATTTCAAATGAGGTGAGCAAAAATATGTCAGGATATTCTTTTACGAATTTTAAAATTCTTATCTGCTCCGCAGCAGTTTTGATGTTTTCAATACCAGCAGTTGCAGGAGATAACAGTGCGCCGGCAGCAAATATAACGCCGACACCTGCCCCAATCGCGGTGACAGGCGGATCTCCTGCGCCGGCTACAGCGATAAATACAGCTCCTACGCCAAAAGATACCACTGCAACAGGGCTTAAAATAGGTTATATAGATGTTAACAGAATTGCCCAAGAGTCTAACTTTGGGAAAGAAGTTAACGCACGTCTTGCTGCAAAAGCAGAAAAATATAAAAAAGATATAGCAGCAAAACAGAGACAGTTAGAAAAAGAAAAGAAAGCAATTGAAGCCCAAGCTCCTATTTTAACTCAGGAACAACGTATTGCAAAAGCTAAAGCCTTTGATAAAAAAGTGAGTGCCTATAAAAGATTCGTGGAAGCCGCTGAAAAAGATATGCAATCTATGCAGATAGAAGCTGCAAAAAGTATTGATGCTAAAATAAGGGGCGCCGCACAAAACTATGGAGCGGCAAACCATTATGCAGCGATAGTCGAAAAGAGAGAGCTTTTTTACTATGACGGGACAACGGAAGTTCAGGACATTACTGACGAAATTATAAAGCTTGTTGACACAAAAGAGCAAAAATAGAAATCAATAATATTACAGATGTTCTATATAGCTTTTAACTTCTCTTGCCAATTCAGGGGAGTCTATTAACACAGATAGCTCATTATTATATTTAAGGGCGCTTTGGGTAATATTATGACTCCCCAGATACAAATAACGGTTGTCAATTACCACTGCTTTAGCATGAGTTACGACTTGTGGGGAGTCGAACCTTACTTTTACCCCATTAGAGCTAAGAAGTGACGCAGCTAAAATATTTTGGTCATAAATTGAATCCTTTTTTAAAGAATCCCTTTCAAGAACAACAGTAATATCAACGCCACGCCGTGAAGCTGCTATAAGTTCCTGCACTACCTTCATAGGAAGCCCTTTTTCCCATTTATTCACTTTAAACAGAAAAAAACAGAGCTGTATCTCTTTTTTCGCATGTCTGATTCCTGAGATAAGCTCTGTTACATACTCTCTGTTAGATAACAGAGTGACTTTTGCCGGATAAGATATTTCCTTAGCAAAAGCGTATCCTCCATATGGAATTGCCGAAATAAAAGTGTAAATCAGCACCAATATTAAACAGTGTCTGCAAAACCTTATCAATTAAACATCTCTCTGACTTTATCGAAAAAACCTTTATTCATGGGGTGAACCTCTTCACCGCCAAGCTTTGCAAATTCTTTCAAAAGCTCTTTCTGTTCTTTATTCAGATTTACAGGGGTCTCAATCCTTAAAACAACCAGTTGATCTCCCTTCCCAAAACCTTGTAAAGCTTGTATCCCTTTGCCACGAAGACGCATAACCTTACCGTTTTGAGTCCCTTCAGGAATTTTCATTGAAACTTTTCCGGCTAAGGTAGGTATATCAAGCTCACAACCAAGAGCTGCCTGTACAAAACTGATAGGTATTTCACAAACTACATTATTTCCTTCTCTCTGAAAAAACGGATGTTTCTTAACTTCAATATAAACGTAAAGATCTCCGTTGCCGCCGCCTTTGGTGCCTTGACCCCCTTCACCTGTCAGCTTCAGCCTTACTCCTGTCTCAACCCCTGCCGGGACTTTAACGGAAAGTGTTTTCTTATCTTTAACAGAGCCTTTACCGCGACATTCTTTACATGGGGTTTCTATAATCTGCCCCTCGCCTCCACACTTGCCACATGGTTTACTAACGCTGAAAAATCCTTGTTGAAAACGTACCTGCCCTGAACCGTTACAATTGGGACAGGTTTTTGGTTCCGTTCCCGGCTCGGCGCCGCTCCCTCCGCAAGTATTACACTTTTTAGCGTAAGAGATTTCTATCTCTTTTTCAGCACCTGAAGCAGACTCTTCAAAACTTACTTCAAGTTTATACTGTAAATCATCTCCCCTTTTGCCGCGGCCTCTCTGTCTTGTTGTACCTCCGCCGAACAGGTCGCTGAATATATCACCGAATATATCTCCAAAACCGCCCGCACCAAAACCAGAGCTGGAAAAACCTCCCCCATTCAGGCCGGCATGACCGAACTGATCATATTGAGCACGTTTCTGAGGATCTGATAAAACTTCATATGCTTCCGTACACTCTTTAAAATTTTCTTCAGCTTCTTGATTACCAGGATTCTTATCAGGATGATATTTTATTGCCATCACACGGTATGCTTTTTTTATCTCTATCTCTGATGCATTTCTGTGTATAGAAAGAACCTCGTAATAATCCCGTTTTTCAACCAATGTCTGCCCCTCTCCCTTAACAATATAAGGGGCGGATAAAACCGCCCCTACAATTCAATAAATTATATCATTCGTATTCTATGTTATTAGATTGCTTAAAATCAAGTCAACTAACTTTTAAAGGTTGGATTTTTTGGTATGCCTATAACAGTTGAGGCTCCTTTTAAGGGAGCCTCAATATAAAATCTACTTATTTTTTATCATCATCTACTTCTTCAAAATCTGCATCAACTACGTTCTCATCTTTTTGGCCGGCATCAGCACCATCTGCTGCTCCTGCCTGTTCACCACCAGCAGCGCTTCCCTGTTGTGTCTGAGCATATACAGCTTCTGCAAGTTTATGGGATGCCTGTAATAATTCATCCGTTGCTTTTTTTATAGCCTCTGCATCATCTTTTTCCATTACATTCTTAACTTCTGCCAGTTTTTCTTCTATCTTCTGTTTTTCAGAGGCGTCAATCTTATCTCCTGCCTCTTTCAGGGATTTTTCAGTACCATAGACCGCACTGTCAGCGTGGTTCTTTGCTTCAATAAGTTCACGTTTTTTCTTATCATCGGAAGCATGAGCATCAGCATCTTTTACCATCTTGTCAATTTCTTCTTTAGAAAGCCCTGAAGAAGATGTAATACTGATTGACTGCTCTTTACCGGTACCAAGGTCTTTTGCTGATACATTAACTATACCGTTTGCATCTATATCAAATGTAACTTCAATCTGCGGCAGGCCCCGAGGTGCTGCTGGAATTCCTGTAAGTTCAAAATTACCAAGAGTTTTGTTATCAGAAGCCATTTCACGCTCACCCTGAAGAACATGGATTGAAACCGCAGGCTGATTATCGGCAGCAGTTGAAAATACCTGTGATTTCTTACACGGAATTGTGCTGTTTTTGTCTATAAGCCTGGTCATTACTCCGCCAAGAGTCTCAATACCGAGGGAGAGTGGAGTAACATCCAACAGAAGAACATCTTTCACATCACCTTTAAGAACTCCACCTTGTATAGCCGCGCCAATTGCAACTACTTCGTCAGGGTTAACCCCTTTATTTGGAGTTTTACCAAATATATCCTGCACACGCTTCTGAACTGCCGGCATCCTTGTCATACCACCAACAAGAATTACCTCGTCAATATCAGATGCCGAGAATCCTGCATCTTTAAGGGCAGTACGGCATGGGCCGTCAAGTTTCGCAAGTAACTTTTCGCATAAAGCTTCAAGTTTTGCTCTGGATAGTTTAAGATTTAAGTGTTTTGGCCCACTAGCATCAGCAGTTATAAACGGAAGATTAATATCCGTTTCCATAGAGCTGGAAAGTTCACATTTCGCCTTTTCAGCAGCTTCTTTAAGCCGTTGCAGTGCCATCTTATCGCTTCTTAAATCAATTCCTTGCTCTTTTTTAAATTCATCAGCTATCCAGTCTATCACCACCTGATCAAAATCTTCTCCACCGAGAAAGGTATCGCCATTTGTGGATTTAACCTCAAAAACGCCCTCTCCAAGTTCGAGGATTGATACGTCAAAAGTTCCGCCACCAAGGTCAAAAACCGCTATTTTTTCATCTTTCTTTTTATCAAGCCCGTAAGCAAGAGCTGCCGCTGTAGGCTCATTTATTATCCTGAGGACATTCAAACCTGCTATTTTACCGGCATCTTTTGTTGCCTGACGCTGCGAGTCATCAAAATACGCAGGTACAGTAATAACAGCTTCTGTAACTGTTGCGCCAAGATAGTCTTCAGCAGTTTTCTTCATCTTCTGAAGAACCATTGCCGAAATCTCAGGCGGAGAGTATTTCTTACCCTTTACATCTACCCACGCGTCTCCGTTATCCGCCTTAACTATTTTAAAAGGTGATATTTTTATATCTCTCTGTACAGCTTCTGAATCAAATTTGCGTCCAATAAGCCGTTTAATTGCAAAAAGCGTATTTTCAGGATTTGTAACAGCCTGGCGCTTTGCTTGCTGTCCTACAAGGCGTTCATCACTGTCAGTAAAGGCAATCATTGACGGTGTAGTTCGTGTCCCTTCTGAATTTGCTATAACAACAGGCTCACCACTCTCCATAATTGCAACGCAGGAGTTGGTGGTTCCTAAATCAATACCAATAACTTTACTCATACTATTTCTCCTTAGAATTATTTTTGCTTTCTGTAACAAAAACTAATTATCTATTTAATAAAATTCAAGGGTAGGCAATCAATATATCTGAATTATTTTACCACCATAACCATTGCAGGTCTCAAAAGGCGTTCATTAACTGTATATCCTTTCTGAAAAACCTCTGCGATTGTATTTGATGAGTATTCATCGCTCTCTATATGTCCCATTGCCTGGTGAATGGCACTATTAAATGGAGAACCTTTTTCTGAATCTACCTGTTTTACGCCGAACTTTTTAAGAGCAGATACCAGCATATCAAGAGTCATTTTAACTCCTATAACAACTGAATCCTGATTATCAGAATCAACATGATCAAGAGCTCGTTCAAGATTATCAACTGCTGGAAGAATTTCAAGTATAAGAGCTTCATTTCCATACTTCTGAATCTCTTCCTTCTCTTTCTGAGTCCTTTTTCGATAATTCTCCATATCTGCCCGCTCTCGGAGGAACTTATCCCAGTTATCCGCTGCTGCTGCTTCTTTAACTGCTAACAGATCTTCAAGTTCTTTTATTCTGTCAAAGGCCGGAGTTTCCTCTATCTGAACATCAGTTTCTGTCTGTTGCTCAATATTTTCATGTTCGTGACTCTTTTATCCACGTTTCATCCCCTTATTTAGTAATTAAACCTTAGGCAGAAATTAATTTGATTGAAGCATTTTGCCAAGCATTTTTGCAGTATAATCAACAATGGGAATTACTTTACCGTAACCCATTCTAGTGGGGCCAATAACTCCAAGAACTCCTAATGTATTTTTACCGCTTAAAAATGTTGAGGTTATAAGACTCATTCCGGACATAATATTAATATGAGATTCCGATCCTATAAAAATATTAACTCCTGGCGCTGTAATACACCTGTCAAGTAATGATAACAGTTGCCCTTTTTCTTCAAAAGCAGAGAATATCTCTTTCATACGGGTTATATCCGTAAATTCCGGGAGCTCCATTATATTAACCTGGCCTTCAATAAAAATCTCTGATTCACTATCCGAAATAGTTTGTTTCGAAAGGCGAAGAGCACCGGCTAATAATCTGTCGTAATCGCTCTTATCACTTTCCATTTCTATAATAACCCGTTTTTTTACTTGAGCAATACTAAGTCCTTTAAGCAATCCATTAAGATAATTTGCCATTCTTATCAGCTCTTCGCTTTTAAAACTCTGATCAGATTCAATTATTTTATTCTGAACAGATCCGTTTTCTGAAACAAGAATAGCGAGAATACGGTTACTACCAAGGTTAATAAACTCAATGTGTCTAAAAATGTTTGTTGTAAAGCTTGGCGCCGCAACTATTCCCATATAACGCGAGACAGAAGAAAGAGTACGGCTTATATCCCTGAACATTCTGTCAACATCTTTACCGGTAAGAGTGCAGTGCTGACGAATTTTTTCCCGCTCTTTTTTATCAACTCCACCCACTGCCAATAAAGAGTCCACATAAAACCTGTACGCTTTTTCAGTAGGTACCCGTCCCGCAGATGTATGGGGAGATGCAAGAAAGCCCATCTCTTCCAAATCAGACATTATATTACGTATCGTTGCAGGAGAAAAAGGAAGCCCATGCCGGCTGCATATGGTTCTGCTTCCGATCGGCTCGGCAGTTGATATATAATCCTCTATAATAGCCTCAAGGATCTGCTTGCTACGGTTATTTATAGAATCTGACATAAAGCCCCTTCGTCATTTTATAAAAATAGCACTCTGATATTTTGAGTGCCAAATTCTTACTAAAAATAATAACTAAACTGTTGATTGTCAAGGTTTTGAGAAAAATCTCAGATTAAATTTGAAAACTTTGCATAGCAAAGGCAGTAGCCTTTCTATTATAGCAAATTAACAAACGATACGGAATTAAAGCAATTCCCTAACTGGAATTTTACAACTATGTTGCTTGTACCTCTCACATTACCCCGGGATTCAATTGCACAGCAGCAGGGGATTCTTAGCCCGATCGGGCTTGATTTTCATAACCCCGGGGCGGCGGCCCGGGGTTGAACAATCCCCACATACGCCTGCCTGAAAGGCAGAACTTTTTTCAAATTTTCATTGTTTCAAGTCTATAAAGTCCTGCCTTTCAGGCAGATATTCTATTTATCCTTTTTCCGCAGGTCGATGACCTGCGGTTATGAAAATTTGGCTTTTCAAGCCTGTTTATGTAGGGATCGGCGGTCTCAACGACCAGTATTGTGTAAAGATATCCCCTAACGGGAATTTTCAGCAATTTAACTATACGGTTTAGGTGTAATGCGAAACAACTGATAGAAGTATACATTATCCCAAATAGATTCCAGATTTCAGTATTATAAATCAATTTGCTATAAAACTGTATAATGGAAAAAGAAATGAAAGAATCATTGATGCTGCTAAAATATGGAGGATAATTCAGAATAACAAAAGACCCCGTTTTTAAGGCGGGGTCTTTTAAATCCTGTAATCAGAAAACAATTACTTTTTCTTTGCAACTGCTTCTTTCAGAGCTTTACCAGGACGGAATTTTGGTACTTTAGCTGCTGCGATTTTGATTTCTTTTCCTGTTTGTGGATTGCGGCCTGTACGAGCTTTACGTGTTGCAACTTCAAAGCTACCGAAACCGACGAGAGTTACTCTATCACCTTTTTTAAGAGCTCCAGTGATAGCACTCATAACAGCACCAACAGCTTTCTCTGATGCTGCTTTTGTTAAACTTGCGGATTTTGCTACTGCATCAATCAATTCAGCCTTTGTCATCTGTTTTCCTCCTACGAAAAGTATTTATTTTAATACTATAGACAGATTTCAAATGTTTGCAAGCCTTAATTCATCTTTTTTTTAAATATTCTACATTTTTTTTATCTCTTTAATCAGCTACTATTGCCTATTCGTCATATTGAGTCGGTTCCGTACCGTTTATAAACCCCTCTAGAATACTCCCTGGAGTCCCTTCTTTAGCCAATTTACCGGTTACAGGGTCAATATATACAAACACAATATCCGAAGGCACTTGAAATCCGCGAACAGGTAAATCCGCAACAGCCTTTTTCATAAAATCTGCCCAAATCGGAGCCGCTGCTTGTCCCCCTGAAGCTCCACGCCCCAAAGATTTTCCCTGATCAAATCCAACCCATACCCCGGTAACAAGTTGCGGCACATAACCCACAAACCATGCATCTTTAGAGTCATTTGTAGTACCTGTCTTACCGGCTACGGGTCGTCCAATTTTCGCCCTCTGCCCAGTACCACTATTAACAACATTTTCCATGAGATTTGTAATAATAAAGGAAATCTCAGGAGAAACTACCTGAACTGCGCCAGAAGGGAGGACAGGAATTTGAACTACTTTTTCCGTATTATTTTGTGGCTGTTCAGAATCATCAGAATTGTCGTCATCTGATGAACTATCTGACGTTGAATAATCATTAAGAACAGGCTGAGGTGCTACTTTAGGCGTAGCCACATCATTTGATTCTAATACATTGCCATCCCTGTCTGTAACTTTAGTTATAAAATAAGGTGTAACACGGTAACCGCCAGAAGCAAAAACAGCATATGCAGATGTAAGCTCCTGCGGGGTCACGCTTGAAGCTCCTAAAGCTAAGGTAAGATTTGGTTCAAGGTTTGAAGTTATCCCGATTTTTTTCGCAAAATTTATAGCAGTATCAACACCAATTGACTCAAGGATTTTTATACTGACAATATTAATAGAATTTGTAAGGGCCGTACGCATGGTAACATTACCCCTGTATTGGCCATCAGAATTCCTCGGTTGCCAGTTACCAAACTCAACAGGTGAATCTTCAATAACAGTAGCGGCTGTCATCCCATGTTCCAAAGCTGCAGCGTAAATTATAGGTTTAAAAGCCGAACCCGGATTTCGCCTGGCTTGAGTCGCCCTGTTAAACTGGTTCTGTTTAAAATCATACCCTCCTATCATGGCTTTTACAGCACCCGTTGTTGGATCCATAGAATACAATGCCCCCTGTACTTCAGGAGTTTGATCCAATGCAAACAGAGCATTTTTCATATTGTTATCAGGATTAACAACCATAACCTCAATTACACTTCCTAAAGTAAGGGTTTTTGTCTGATTCTTTTCAGGTTTATCATAACTATTTTGTAAGATGAGCTTCCCGGCCCATGCCATATTTTTTCTGGGAAGTAAACCTGTCCTATCCCCAACCCTTACCGTAACATCGCCCTTAGAAGGATTTACTCCAACTACTACTCCCGAATATGTGTTCCCCTGCGTAAGTGAGGCAGAATCAATCCCTTCCTCTACCTTCTTACAAAATCCGTCAACTTCATTTTCAGCAAGAAAATTCTTCACACCACGGAATCCCTGCCTTTTATCCAGAACTTTAAGACCGTTAATCACAGCCTCATAAGCACTCTTTTGCATATTGGCATTCATAGTAGTGTAAATCTTAAGTCCTCCTTTATACAAATCATCCTCGCCATATTTATCCAACAGTTGTAGCCGTACCTGCTCAAGAAAATATGCTGCCTGATCGTTATTAACCGCTTTAAGGGATTTTAAAACAATAGGGGTATTCCTCGCATTGTCCGCTTCAGCTTGGGATATATAACCATCTTTCACCATCCTGTCCAAAACATAGGCCTGCCTCTCTTTTGCCCTGTCCATATGCTTAATAGGCGAGTATCCGCTTGGAGATTTCGGAAGGCCTGCCAGTATAGCCATTTCTGCCAGATTTAGCTTATCCACAGTTTTACCAAAATAGGTTTCAGATGCCAGCTCAACTCCGTATGCACCTGCCCCCATATATATCTGATTTAGATAAATATAGAGAATCTCATCCTTTGTGAGCATTTTCTCCATACGTGTTGCAAGTATTGCCTCCTTAATTTTTCTTGAGAACGTTCTTTCAGGAGTGAGAAGCATAGATTTTGCCACTTGCTGGGTTATTGTAGATGCACCTTGCTGCTTCTTTAAATGAATCAGATTTTTAAAACCCGCTCTGGCTATTCCCAAATAATCAAGGCCCTTATGCTCATAGAAATTCCCATCTTCCGCTGCCACAAAAGCCTGTATTAATTTACGCGGCATTTTATCAATAGGAACAAGTTTCCGCCGTTCAATATAAAACTCACCTACAAGAGTACCATCATCTCCAAAAACCTGTGAAACAACAGGAGGCCTGTAATCTGCAAGACGGCTGACCTTTGGCAAGTCAACTGTTAAATACGCAATATAACCACCAAATGCTAGGGACAAAAGTAATACTATACATACACCAATAACAAAGAATTTTTTCCAAAATCCTGACTTTTGACGTCTTGTATGATATTGGTTTATATCCTGCTTTCCCTGATACTGTTGCATTATTAAATATCCACCTTATAAGCGACTTATACCGTAAAAATAATATTTAATTCAAAAATAAACAAACAAAAATTTATCTTATTACTAACCAACACTTTGATAAGTTAAGTCAGGTTGGATTAATTGGAGATATTGGTAAACATTGACATCAAAAGAAATTTGCTGTTAATTGAGTATAATTCACTTTTGGGATATAGAGATGCAAAAAAACATTACTCCGGCTCCTTACACTGAGGAGAACAAAGGCTTCGCCCACCGTATAGTAGTCTTCCTTGAAATGATTAAGTTTCCGCATACTGTTTTTGCATTACCTTTTGCATTTACCGGCGCACTATTAGCCGCAAACGGTATCCCTTCATGGGATAAAGTATTATGGATTATTGTAGCCATGGTAGGAGCAAGAACCGCCGCAATGGGCTTAAACCGCCTTATAGACGCTGAAATTGACGGGAAAAATCCAAGAACAAAAGGACGTGCCATTCCAGCCGGATTTATAGGAAAAGGAACCGTAGCTTTTTTCGTAGCATTGTCACTACTTATTCTTATCTATGCCGCATATAGACTTAACCCCCTATGTCTGAAACTCTCACCAATTGCAATATTTTTCCTTTTTCTTTACTCATACTCAAAAAGATTCACTTCTTTTGCCCATCTTATACTTGGCTTGTGTCTTGGTGCTGCTCCTATGGGGGCATGGGTTGCAATACGCGGGGATCTGGGGCTTCCTGCAATCCTTCTTGGAGCTGCCGTAACCTTCTGGACTGCCGGATTTGATATATTATATGCCTTGCAAGATTTGGAGTTTGACAAAAAAGAAGGACTATACTCAATCCCTGTGAAACTTGGAGTCAATGGCTCCTTATGGCTCGCTCGTATTTTTCATATAATCATGTTCGGACTTTTGGTGGGTATATATTTCAGAATGCAGCTCGGCAATTTTTTTATAGCTGGCCTGGCAATATCTTTTATCATGATCTTTTACGAGCACTGGCTTTTAAGAAAAGGAGACCTTACAAAGCTAGATGCCGCATTTTTTAATATGAACGGATATATAAGTGTTACGATCTTTATAGCGACCCTCCTGGACAGATTGATAACGTAGGGGCGCACAGTGTGCGCCCGATAACACGGGCGATCAATGATCGCCTCTACAGGCATTGACGACCTGAAAACACAGTCAACACAGTTGGGCGCAAAAAGCTGAAGTCACAAATGAAAGGAGAGCGGATATGACTCCCAAATCAGTCTTACTCGCAATAACAGGAGCTTCAGGTTCCATATACGGTTTGCGACTCGCTGAAGAACTACTAAAGGCTGAAATAGACCTAACAATACTAATAAGCCGGGCAGGATTTATAGTCCTGAAAGAAGAGTGTGATCTTGCTCTAAAAGGCTCCAAAAAAGAGATTGAGAAAAACCTGGAAAAATACTTTTCAGAAAAAGGGGTAGAGAAACACAACCCCAGTTATTTTGAAGAAGATGACTTATATGCTCCGGTTGCCAGCGGGTCATCAGCGCCTGATGCTGTGATAGTTGCGCCATGTTCCATGGGAAGCCTTGCCAGATTTGCATCAGGAACATCCGGAAACCTTATTGAAAGAGTCATAGATGTAACGATAAAAGAAGAAAAAAAACTACTTCTTGTCCCCAGGGAAACTCCGTTATCACCCATTCACCTTGAAAATATGTTGAAACTCTCCAGAATGGGAGTTACCATACTTCCTGCAATGCCCGCATTTTATAATCATCCTGAAACCATACAACAACAGGTAGATTTTATAGTCGGGAAAATATTGGACCAGTTGAAAATCCCCCACACTCTCTTCAAAAGGTGGGGATCAAGGTAAAACAGAGATGAATGATATAAAAACAGTAACTGAAAAAATCTATTCCAATAAGCGGTTATCAGAAGAAGATGCCCTCTTACTCTTTGAATGCGAAGACCTTCTTAAAATTGGTGAACTCGCCTCTTTTGTTAATGAACGTAAAAATGGGAAAAAAGTTTTCTTCAACGTAAACAGGCATATAAACCATACCAATATCTGCGTGAACCAGTGTAAATTCTGTGCCTTTTCCAAAACAGCAGATGCCGATGGAGCATACTGTCATGATCTTGATGAGATAAAACGCAGGGCAGAAGAAGCTGCTAACGAAGGAGCAACTGAAATACATATTGTAGGAGGATTGCACCCTGACCTTCCATTTGAATTTTATCTGGAAATGCTTAGAACCGTCCGAAGCGTCTCCTCAAAATTAAACATAAAAGCCTTCACAGCAGTTGAAATAGATTACCTGGCAAAAATATCAAACCTCTCTCTTTCCGAAACAATAGAAACTCTAAAAAAGGCAGGGCTTGGTTCTCTTCCCGGAGGAGGAGCAGAAATCCTGCGTAAAGAGGTGAGGGATAAACTCTGCCCTGAAAAAATCTCAGGAGAGAGATGGCTGGAAGTCATGGAACATGTACATAATGCAGACCTTAAATCAAATGCAACAATGCTTTATGGACATATAGAAACCTATGAAGACCGGATTGACCATATGTGCCGCTTAAGAGAGCTACAGGATAAAACCAAAGGATTTCAGGTCTTTATACCCCTCACTTTTCAAAGCGAAAACAACCTCCTTGGACATCTGAAAAGCCCTTCAAGTGGTGGAATAGATGACCTTAAAACAGTAGCGGTAGCCAGGTTATATCTGGATAACTTTTCAAACATAAAAGCCTACTGGGTTATGATGGGTGAAAAAATCGCTCAAACAGCTCTTCATTTCGGGGTCAATGACCTGGACGGAACAGTTGTTGATGAGAAAATCGGTCATGATGCAGGAGCAGACTCTCCAACATCAATGAAAATAGATGACATAGTAAACATGATAAAAAAGGCAGGACGTATCCCGGTAGAACGGGATACGTTATACAACGAACTCAGAACCTACTGACCAGAGTATGACTTTGGCTTTTAGGTTACCACGCAAATCTTTTCACATTACCACGCGATACAATCGCGCGGTAGCAAGGCTCAGTAGTGGGCGTTTGTCCGTAGGGCATTCATATCAATAGAAGAATCGTACCTTATTCACATAGTCCGTAGGACTTTAACATTTTGATATTTAATTTGTTAAAGTCCTACGGACTATTGGTTTGTTGTTATGCTATTTTCTATTGATATAAATACCCTATGGGCAAGGTGGAAAGGCAGTGTAAAAACGAACTCCCCAGCAGTAAGCCGCAAGGTATCTTATTTAGTCATTACGAAAAGCGCGAAATAAAATTATTACCCTCGTTAAGGAGTAACAGGGCATTGAAAACGCCAAATTTTCCTTTCCGCAGGTCAACGACCTGCGGAAAGGAAATAAATAAAATATCTGCCTAAAAGGCAGGACTTTTAGGGGCACCCGTCCCCGGTCGCCCGTAAATAAAACAACGCTGCACATTATTGCCTAATTATACAAATTCATAATTTCGTTTTTGTTGATTTACAATACCGTAAAACCTATGAGTTCAGGTATCACCTGAGCGCATAGGTCATAACAGTATACATCGTAAGACTCAAAAACTTGCCTAATTGTATTATCACCCTACGCTACCCTTCCTTGGGAAACTAGTAGCTCCCATATTTTACCCTCTCATTCCCAAGCTTCTCAGCAGGAACTCCTTCCAGCTCTTCAGCCGCATAGCCTACACTGATAATACATTCTACCGTAATATTTTCAGGCATATTCAGGACTTTTTTCACATAATCCTCTGCTGTCAGATTCCCGTCGTGATCACGGCCTCTTATCTGTATCCAACAACTTCCAAGGCCAAGAGAAAGAACCGTAATTTGAAGAAGAATAGCAGCTATAGAGCAATCTTCCACCCATGTATCTGCTTTTTTGCTGTCAGCAGCTATAATAGCGCACAAAGCAGCGTTCTTTAAAAAAGACGAACCATGCTTTTTTGTCAGCGAAAGCTTCTCAAGCATCAAAGGGTCATCTACAATAACAAACTCCGTAGGCCTAATGTCGCGAGAAGACGGGGCGCGCAAAAGAGCTTCCACAAGAGTATCTACCGTCTCCTTTGGAACCTTTTTTTCTGTGTATTTTCTTATGCTTCGCCTTTTTCTTAAAAGCTCTATCATATCTATTAATCCTCATTTTCAGGCTTTTTTGCATTATAGCAATTTGATTTAACATATTCTACATACTTCTGGATTGCTTACCCCGCAAAGAGATAATGACACAGGATTTTGGCTCATAGGCCAGGCCGCTAAGGAACATGTCACGAGACGACTGTAGGGGCGCACAGTGTGCGCCCGGTAACACGGGCGATCAATGATCGCCCCTACGGGTGTTGAGTGGCCTGTGACAAAGGCAACGACGCATGTGGCCGAAAACCTGCATCATGGGAAGGGCAAAAACCTGTAACCTCATGTATAGCCTGACTTCACAGGTTTTTATCCATATAATTCCAATTCACTTGACATGAAAAGGCCGTAAGGGTAGTTTTTCATAGTATAAAGCATGTTTAAGGAATCTTTATGACAAGAAAGATTAAGATTACAGTCTGGTTTATCTCTGTTTTTCTGTTTATGGTCGCTTTATTTGCCTTTTATATATGGGTAGTTCTTAACTGGAGCTATGCGAAAGGGGAGCGTACCGGTTATATACAGAAGTTTTCCAAAAGAGGCTGGATATGCAAGACATGGGAAGGAGAGATGTCTATTGTTACCGTACCAGGTTCTCTGCCGGAAAAGTTTGATTTTTCATTGCGTGATGATGCTCTGGCAACAAAGATAAACAACTCTCTTGGAAAACGTGTATCAATAACTTATGAGGAGCATGTTGGTGTCCCAACAGCCTGCTTTGGAGATACAGAGTTTTATGTTACAGGTATTAATATTGTTGAATAGATAAGGTAGAACCAAAATAAATATAATTCGGAGATCAAAATGAAAAACATAGATTTAGGAAAAACCGGCATGAAAATTTCCCCTGTGGTTTTTGGGACTCTTCCTCTTGGCCCTTTACAGGCAAATCTTTCACCTGAAGAGGGAGGGAAATTAATTCGTTATGCCTTGGAAAAAGGTGTAAATATACTTGATACAGCGGCTCTTTACGGAACCTATCCACATATAAAAGCCGGACTTGCAGGTTACAAAGGAGAAGTAATTATTGCGACAAAAACCCATGCCAATGATCCTGTAACAGCAAGGCAACATGTAGAAACAGGGCTGAAGGAACTTGGCATTGAACAGTTTGATATAGTTCATATGCACTGCGCAAGAGTAGCTGATCCCTTCACAGAGCGGGCTGAAGTCCTTGAAGAACTTTTAAAAATGAAACAGGAAGGCAAAATCAAACATGCAGGGCTCTCATCACATTTTATATGCGCAGTAAAAAAAGCCGCTAAACATCCTGAAATAGAAGTAATTCATCCTCTTATTAACCGAACCGGAATGGGTATACTTGACGGAACCGCACAGGAAATGGTAGATGCCATTGCTCTCTGCACAGCTGCAGGTACAGGAGTGTATGCAATGAAAGCTCTTGCAGGCGGAAACCTCATTTCCGAAGCAAGAAAAAGCCTTGCCTATATACTGGGAATCCCGGAAATACATGGAGTCGCCATTGGTATGCTGTCAGAAGCTGAAATTGATGCGAACATCCGCCTATTCGAAACAGGTGAAACAGATAATAAAACCTGGGAAGTTCTTGAAAGCAAAAAAAGGCATCTCGCCATAATGAAAAACTTTTGCAAAGGGTGCGGGGAATGTGTAAAGGCATGTGCGAGCGATGCTCTTAAAATGGTAAACGGCAAACCAGACCTTAATGAAGAAGCTTGTATTCTATGCGGTTACTGCGGTGCGGAATGTCCTGAATTTGTAATAAGAGTAATATAAAAATGTCTGAGTACGACAATATCTCAGCGGCGCTTAACAGGAAAAACCCTGAACTTATAATTTCTCCAGGTTATTCCCATGCCGCAGTTGCAATGATTATACACATTAAGGAAGATGAGAAAGAACCGTCTATACTGTTTATAGAACGGGCACTGCACCCTAAAGATCCCTGGTCCGGGAATATAGGCTTTCCGGGCGGAAGAGTCGAGCAGGGCGATACCGATTACAACCAAACAGCCATACGGGAAACGGAAGAAGAACTCGGTTTTAACTTAAATAGTGCAAAATATCTTGGAAGGCTTTCAGATGTGGGAGGATCACATTTAGCAATTGCTGTTTCATGTTTTGTATATGGCATAGAAGGCAAAATCCCGGAATTCAAAATAAATAAAAGAGAAGTACAGGATATATTCTGGCTCCCTGTAAATTACATACTTAATCCAAAACACTGCTCCACTCATAAATTTCATTTTGCAGATGAAAATCTGGAAAGTCCATGCATTAAGCTACCAATGTCTGATAAACCTGTACTTTGGGGATTGACGTATAAGCTTGTTATGGACTTCATAAGAACAATTCAGTAGGGGCGCACAGTGTGCGCCCGATAAAACCACCCCGGCCGACCGCCACCCCTCCATAGAGGGGAATTTATCATTGCCTGCGTCGTATCGTATTTGCGTAGGGGCGGCAATCTGCCGCCCGCGATCTCAATCAATGAAACGGCGGGCGGCAGAATGCCGCCCCTACATATAACCATTTATTTATTTGGTGGGTTTTGCTTACGCTCTACTCACCTTACAAATATTTTCGTGTTTTTCGCGTGTCTCGCGGTTATTGTTTAACTCTACACTCCACTCTTCAAACTCCACACTGCCTTACCAAACAACCCTAAATCCTGCACTAACCTTCCAAGGCACTTCCATCCTCGGTCCTTTTACATATTCATAATCTGCGTAAAATTGCTTGTCTCCTGTTACTTGCCATACTACACCACCACCAGCTTCAATACGGTTTCCGGCTGAGTTCCCTTTGAAGTTTGCTCCGTCTATGTTAAGGTCTCCTCCGTTTGTCCAGGTTTGCCCGTACATTCCTTTGATATATGGCTGGATTGTTCCTGCTCTTTCAGTTTTTATGCTTTTACCTGCTACTATTCCCGCTCTTACATCGTAGCTTGTGCTGGCCCTTTGGTCTACAGTTAAGCTGTCTCCGCTTGTTGTAAAGTCAGCTTTGGTGAAGTGTACTATTGTTCCCTGTATCTGTGGTTCTATATACCAGCCATTTTCACTTTTCAGTTGTTGGCCTATTTCTAAGCTTCCAAGTATTCCCCAGTTGTTGTATTTTGCCTTGCTGTAGTTAGGGGCATCGTTGGCATTTACTTCTGTATCAAGATAACCACCTCTGCCTACCGCATCTATGTGAAATCCTTTACTGGTTACCCATGTCCCATAGATACCTCCATAGATGGTGTCTATGTTGTCATGCCCTGCGTTGTCCCCTATTCTTCGCTTGTCTAGGCTCATTCCTGCAAAGATACCGGTTGAAAGTTTACTGTTTTCAAATTGGGTGGTTACGTCTGTTCCCGCGTCAAATCCGTATTCCGTACTCTTGTAAGCTACCTGACTGTTGTTGGTGTTTACATTTGCCTGCCATCCATATCCTCTTACCCAGCTCTGCATTCCATGTTTCGCCTGGTTATAATCGGTTATTCTTAGTTCTCCCATTCTTTGCAATAGGGAGTCTGTTTGCATTATCCATGTACCTGCCTGGTCGCTTGCAGCTATTATGCTTTGGGCTTGGTTACTTAGTTCTGGTTGTCCACCACCTCCACCACCGTTACCGCCGCCGCCATTTTCCAGTGCAGCCAGATACCATGACCCTACGTCACTTAAGTTGTTTTCTGTACTCCCCTGCACTAACTGGTATTTGTAGACCCCTACATCTACTGTGCCACCCGCATTCCCTAGAGTGAAGGTTCCGGTGCTAGCTGTGCTGTTAGCTACGTTTATTATCTCCAATGCCAGAGGTGTTCCGCTTATTGTTCCCCCTGTGTTGTTTATGTTTATTGTCTGGCTTCCGCTGGTTGTTTTAGTGTCTATCCGGTCCCCTATGTTGGCGGCTAAGTTGGTGTTCATCGTTATTGTGCTGCCATTACTGCCGTTAAGAGATGTTGCTGTTATCGTTTTGTAATCTGCAGGGTTTGTTGAGTTTACAGGTGGTGGTATAAAGTTTATGTTTCCTGCATTGCTTGTTAATGCCAGTACATTGGAGTTTCCTGTTACGTTCCAGATTCCTCCCGTTGTTATGTTTACATCTAATGGATCTATTGTCCCTGTAAGGCTTGCTCTGTTTATTATGTTCAGTACGGCTCCGGATGTTCCAATTACATTACTTACAAGTTGGGCCCCACCACTTGTTCCGTCTAGTGTCAGTGTACCTTGATTTACTGTTGTGTTTCCGGTGTAGAGGGTTTGACCACTTAAGGTGAGTTCGCCTGTCCCATTCTTTGTTATACTTCCATTACTTGCGTCAAAGTTTCCTGCATAGGTCAGGTTCTGGCTTTGATCTACTGTGAGGTTTTTTCCAGCAAGGGTTATGTTTCCAATAGCTGTTCCTGAGAGATTCTGTATTGTTGTACTTGTCCCTGCTATTTTGCTTATATCTAATGTACCGCTGTTTATTGCTACGTTGCTGCTATCTGCTATTGTCCCATCTACTCCTGTTGTGCTGTTATTGGCTATGTAGATTGTTCCGCCATCTATTATGGTAGCGCCTGTATATATATTCTGACCACTTAAAATTAGGCTTCCTGCACCGCTTTTCGTCAAAGTTTTTCCGTCCCAGCCGTTTATAAATGGTCCTGCTTGATTAGAAAGTACAGTATCAACTTCAAAAGTTGAACCACCGACCATTGTAAAATCACCGGTCCCCTGGCTATAGCCACCGTCTGTCCAGGCAAGACGGAAACCTAAGTCGTAGTCCAATCCATTTGATGATACACGCCCGTCATAAAGGAGGTAATCAAGCCCGGTTCCCGGAATATTTGTGCTGATGAAGTCACCCGTAATACCGCCTGTCGTCTGAATCAGAGTGTATTGGTTGCCAGGTAGCTGGCTGGATTTAGCAGGAGCAGCTCCGTTTGAAAGTCCGGTTATTGTAAGTGTGCCACCAAGAGAAGCTGTAGCCGCTGTTATTTTAGGACTGGTGGTATCAGCCATGACAACCAGATTGGAGCCTGCCTCTTGGGTAAAGGCAGTGCCAACATTTAATTCCGCATTTTGGTCAATTTGGGTCGCGGTTCCAACACGGGTTGTGTAGGCACCACTTGTAGTAAATGCTCCGCTCTGAGCAAGTTCAAGAGTTCCATTGGCCACATTCACACTTCCTTGCGAAGAACTGGCTGCTGTCAGAGTCGCCACACCACTACTGGTTTTATTCAGAGCTCCTGTACCTGAAAGCTGGTTTGCAAGGGTGCTGTTGCTGGCAAAATCAAGCTGCAACGTACTGTTATTTGTTACAGT
>Ga0123357_10001958_pt1 | contig 22495 bp, 10 predicted proteins | sample TergutEmb28metaG_FD_89873 | JGI IMG/M metagenome (GOLD analysis project Ga0123357, IMG submission 89873) | Embiratermes neotenicus P4 segment gut microbial communities from Petit-Saut dam, French Guiana - Emb289 P4 | ecosystem: Host-associated > Arthropoda: Insects > Digestive system > Gut ... | reverse complement strand
TTATCCACCCATCTACGCCTAGGTCTCCCCATTGGTCTCCTTCCCTCCGGTTTCCCCAGCAAGACCCTATACACCCTCTTCTCCTCACCCATACGCGCCACATGCCCAGCCCATCTCATTCTTCTCGATTTTATCACTCGCACAATATTGGGTGAGGAGTAAAAATCATTTAGCTCCTCGTTATGCAGTCTCCTCCATTCCCCCGTTACCTTGTCCCTCCTAGATCCAAATATTCTCCTGAACAACATGTTCTCAAAACACCCTCAGCTTCCTTTCCTCCCGCGATGTCATGACCACGTTTCACACCCACATAAAACAACAGGCAAAATTATAGTTCTATATATTTTGATATTTAAATTTTTCGATACCAACCTGGAAACATGTACGCTCTACAGTGATATTAACGAAGCTGATTTTAACATGCTCTAAATATGTATGGTTGAAACACAGGCCGTATCGCGTCGATGTGGCTTGTGAGATGGAAACAAACACTGTAACTATCTATAGCAGAAATGTATGCGAAGGGGCATAAAATAATTTAATAACAGAAAGATACCTTGGGAGAAGGTTAAAACTCTGAACATTAAAATCGTTCGTTCTTCGCAGAGAACGTGGTGTGTTTCTGTACGGAAAGTTGATCGATGTATGTTGTGTTATCTAGAACGCGATGCTTATATATTGACAGTATTATAAGGAATGCAGAAATACACTCTGTGGTTAGAATCCTTGATGCTAACCAGACGGTACATATGCATCCATATGCATATAGCAATCGTCGAGTTTTAAAAGATTTATTGAACCAGAATAATTATCAAATTCATGTAAATTAACAATTGGTTGTCTGGATTTAAAACAGTTTATAAGATCCAAATGTCTAATGTCCAGCTCTTTTATCAGTCAGCTGTTTAAGACTTTTCGATGCTGATGGTCGCGCCTGGTGTGTGTACCTCCAATGTGCATTGGGTTATGTGTTTTATACTTTCTTTTGGCTATGACTATACACTTTGCACATTACCATGTAAATTATGAAATATTTTAGCTTACTATCTACCTAATTAAACAACGAACTGACTGTTTGGAGTTGAGTCCTTGTTAAGAAACCAACAGGTCCACAGCTACTCAAGAAATCCGCCGCATGTTATGCAACCCGGTGGATCATTATTGCATCCACACGATCCCGCCATCTATCTCTAACCTGAGCCATATCAGTCCAATCCATGGACCACCATTCCATTTCTTGGAGATATATTTTAATATTATCCACGCATCTACACGTAGTTATTCCAAATGGTCACTTCTCCTCTGGTTTCCGCACCAAAAGCCCATATGGACCTCTCCTCTCCCCCATACGTGCCATATGCCCCGCCCATTCAATCGCCTTCATTTTATCACCATAAAAATATTTGGCGTGGAGTAAAGGTCATCAATTGATGTAGCTTACTTTCTTCTGTAGTTTTTTTTTTTAATATCCAATGCCCCACATGTCCTTTACGGACTTCGTGGTCTTCCCTCCTGGGCATGGCAGAAGTGTAACCGACTTCTCAAGTTGGGACGCCCATGAGGCGCAGTTACGTTGTCCCGATGATGTGAGTGGTGATATAGGAGGATGTAGTGCCAGGAGGGCCCTTAAACCTAATTTGTACTAACCTACCCAGACCATGGTCACCGGGGGAATTATCCCCTTCAGGGAAAATTCCCACGGTAGAACCGGGAATCGTACCCGGGACCTCATGGTTAGTAGGCAGAGACTCTGACCACTAGACCACGAGGCTGGTCTCTTCTGTAGTGTGTTTGTAATAGGAAAAAAGAATTCTGGCGTTGTGATATGAAACTGTCCACCAAAACATGTGCTAGTTTCAAACGTGTGTTCACTGTCAGTATACTTCGTGCCTGTTAATCCTTGCTGACATTACTTTTATAGAACTGTAACGTGTAGTTTTAACATTTCACTCGCATTCCTGTAACTGAAACGTCTCCATTGGAAGGTCCTTTCCTGGCTGTATGTTACTTCATTAGACGTCCCCCTGTTATCTCACGTTCATCACGCTACACATTTGTCTTGTTACACGTTAACCATTTTGCACGGTCTGCGGCAGCTTTTGGTTTCAGTTTCTCTAGCTGGTCTTTGTCATTCCGTCCTCGGTGTTCCTCACTCAGACACTGCTGTGCTTCTTCTGATGTTTGTTAAATTGCGTATGATTTATCTCGACTTCATTCGTGCTGCACGTTTCTGATCTCCGTGCACTTGTTGTGCCCCCTAATGTCCTCCTGTTGACCTACACTGGTGTTTCTTCTTCCACATGTTACACCGACAGCATCTTCTGAAGCGTCTGTGTGATGCGTTCATCAGTAGAAGTGAGATCATTGTAGTTGGGGAAGTGTTTTCCGATTTTTGTTTTCCTTTCCTCCTAAAATACGCCTTTCTTCGTTTCATAAACTTGCCTTTTTTTGCGAACAGTAGACAATTTCGTGGATTCCGGAATAACATTTACAGTATTGAGCGTAACTCCTTCATTTTCTGTTCTGATTACTTTACCAATACTTTAATTCACGTCATACTGGCTGCTGTCCGCCATAACTTCATTTTTTTTCCTTTCCAGTAATTTCTAATCGATTATAAGCCTATACAATTGCATGCATTTGGCGTCAAAATGCGTGTTGTACAGAACACTTCAATAAAATCCATAGACCTATAAATGTCTATAAGGCACTTCATTTTATCATGTGACACTTTATGTCATACCGTAGTAGACACGCCTTCGTCCATATAAATTCATGAGTTTTATTCCAAATTCAAATGTATTCTTCAATACACGAGGGAATTTTATTCTTAGATTATGGTAATCTGCGTGGAAGGTATTTGAAACGTGAAACGTCTCAGGTACCGCCGGAACTTGAAAGAGCTTAAATAATCACGACACTGCTTGGGGAGTTGCTTTAAATGGAATTGAAATCTAAAGCTACTACTGAACAAAAGAACGTAATATCTCTTTACTGAATGTTTGTTCATAAACAGGTTAAAATGTGAAAATAAGGTTTAAAATTTGTTTATGCCTATGCAAGTTATGTGAAACGGTTGGGCGTCATGAAATCCAAGTAGAACAATATTGAATGTTTGTGGAAGCGCTAATCGATGAACTGACCAGGACAACGTGACGCTCATGTTTAACATTAGCATGTTTTCAGATTTTCACGTTCAGGTGACCGTGCATCGTGATAAATTCTTATAATAAAATCAACTAGATGCACTAATTTCTCAAATTTATTTTTGGAATAAAATTTTACATATTTCGGACAGTTCCTCTGTCCATCATCAGGAGTTTTTCACTTGACACACAGCAATGGTATACGTCATACAGGTTTGTTGACAGCTTGCGAGCAGGATCAGCATGGAACTGCAGTTCCGTCCTGATCCTGCTATATGTACAGTGAAAAACTCCTGATGATGGACAAAGGAACTGTCCGAAATACGTAGAGTTTTATTCCAAAAATAAATTTGAGAAATTAGTGCATCTAGTTGATATAATTATAAGAATGTTTTCAGATAATAAATTCAAACAAACAGAAAGTTAACTTTTTTTATCTCAGTAATTAACCAACTTGATGCACAAAATTTTTATTTTACAAAAAGTTTATTTCATGCCTCTACACGTTTCGAGCACCATGTGCTCATCATCAGGAGGTCAGAATTGCATTACACAGCCTCTGGTATCATCACACTGAAACAACTGATACCAGAGACTGTTAATGCAATTTTGACCTCCTGATGATGAGCACATGTGCTCGAAACATATAGAGGCATGAAATAAACGTATTGTAAAACAAAAATTTTGTGCATCAAGTTGGTTAATTACTGAGATAAATATACTGAGATGCACGGTCAGCAAAACGTCAAAACGAGGTTAACTCTGTATGTTAATTTCGAGGTGTCAAAATAAGCACATTGTAGCATAGTATCTCTCTTCTCATGATCATTCTGAATTGGGCTTGTTTAAAAACCGTTGAAACATATGAAATTCCATGGTTTGTGAATGTAACGAAAAACATGCGGAGATGGAAAAAGACTGCTTCTGAATGAACATTGTCTAGTATGGTCTGCATGCCATGCTAGTTAAACCAACTCCCAGCAGATCCAACCTTTCTCGCTGTGTGTTTGTATAGGCGTTACAGAATACTCTGCAGCGCTGCAAGGTAACACCCTCGTGGTACTCTGTGTGTTGGTAGAGAGGGTGTAACTCGTTGGAAAAGAGAGGGAGTAGATTAAACATGGGGGTGCAAATGAACGCATCATAAATATTAGAACCAAAAACCTATTTCACGTTGTGATACACAAGCATACCGTCAGCATATAACTTGCAGATTTTTCATGCGTGTAGAAAAGTGTTGGGTGCTGTAGGAAGAGGGAAGTTTTAGTTTAGACGGCGCACCTGCTATGCAATGAATTTAAACCGGAATGAAAAAAGTACTGCCGCCGAGTATTGAGATATATAATAAGAGGATTTTTCATGTGTAAAATATTATTTGACTAATTAAAGATAAACGGCGCTATAAATTAAGGGAATAATGGTTTAAATATTTCTGTAACTGTAAATATTACGGATAAAGTACGCCACCGTATAAATAAATATGCAGTCTGTAAACTGTAACTGACGCAGCTTGTTAATTAATCACAACTGAAAAAAGAAACATTTATTTTAATTTTCGTAATTTTTATATTAGGGTTTTCCCGCCTTTTAATGAAATGAATTTTATGTTGAATTATTTATGAAATGGGTGTGTAATAACAGAAAATTAAATTTTGGTTTAAGGTGGGAATTCCAAATTGTAATTAACTTGAGGCGGAAATGTGTTCGGTAAACTAATGTTTCTGATTTCCCTACTATTATAAATCCGATATCGCAGCTCGCAATCTACCATTGAGCGGAAGTCTTTAGTTCGACTGTCAACACAAGGACTTGCTGTTCTCAGTTTTTCTTGGTTTGGTGATCAGTTTCAGACAAATACTGGGATGATGCTTTTCAAACAGACGGCTGCCTGTCAAATCTATAATTCATATTTATTGTCCTGCCATTTGACACTATGTTTGTATGGTTGTGAAAGCGTAATTAAATCACAATATTTCAATCGAATATCAACTCAAAAATCGGCCGTAATGGCTGATGTTATATGTAATTTTCTTCTGTCCCACCAGGCGTGTGTACAAACCTTGATACATTTATTTACACTTCACAGTAATATCAAACACGACACACTTTTTTTAATCTTCTATTCACAAGCTATACATGATTCGATCATTTATCGAATCATCCTCAGGGCCACATTCTACACAAGCACCCCAGCTCTTGTTAAGGTACTATATTTGTACTTATTTGATTTAATAGACAATTAAGTTCTAGTGACTAAAAACTCAGTATTGACTAGTACCAGGGCTCTACTTTTTCTTCGTAGAATTTCCATATCGAAGTATTTATTTAAAAAACTGAATGTACGATATTTCTGACACAAATTTATGAAGCATTAATACAGGTAACCGATTTTTTAGAAGTATTGAATGTGTGGCAGTATTAAGTAGACCGCTATATAGTGTGGCGCGCTGTTATTGTCTCTAATTTTCCAATTATTTGTAATAAGAATGCGAAGTTGACGCTTATTTTATGGATATTTTGATAAGGGCAATGTCACGTGACATAGATGTACTACACTTTGTTAGTGTGCTTAAGTATGAGGAAACACCTTCTTCCATATTATGTTGTGTCTATGCTTGTTATTATGGTGTTGTGTACTATATAGAGAGGTGGACCGGTTGGCTCAGTCGGTATAGCAACTGACTACGGGCTGGACGGTCCGGGATCGAATCCCGGTGGGGACGAGATCTTCCACCCGTCCAGACCCGTCCTGGGTCCCACCCAGCCTCCTGTAAAATGGGTACCTGGTCTTTCCCGGGGGTAAAGTGTGGCTGGGGCGTGCTGCTGACCACTCATCCCCTTCTAGTGCTGCGGTAATGGAAGAGTAGAGCTATATCTCTACCCACCATCTGGGCTAAACCGGGCCTCTAATGGGAGAACTTTACCTTTTACTACACATATAGAGATTTTCATATTTGTCATAATAATGTTATATACGATATGCGGAGACATCTGTTGTTGCAATTGGTTTGTAGTGCATGTATTGGAGAGAGAAAGACAGATATGGGGCCGTCAGTTAATTGTGTTGAAACGCAGATTCTCTAATGCTACTTCAGCTATCGGGTTAGCTGATCCTATGTCTGTAGTGTTGCCGTAGCGTGTTAAGGGGCTGGTTACAGTACTCTTAGTTCACACTGGCTTATTACCGTAAACTCCAAAATTCGTCACTAATACTCATCCTGCCATTGACATTGGGCCGACGAAAAAGTGGTGTTAAATAAACAATAAAAATGGACCTAAGTTTTGAAGCTTTTGACCGCTTTCCTGCCTTGTGCAAGTCACCTTCGTACTGTCTCTTGAAGCGCTTATCAAATATACATGAACCATATGCCTATGCTAATAGCGAGTATTACGGACTGCAGTATATACACTGCTGGTCCAAGTGACCGCGCGGTCTAAGGCGTAGGCCCGCTGCCGCTGGTCTGCTGAGATCGTGGGTTCGAATCCAACCGGGGGCATGGATGTTTGTTGTGAGTGTTGTGTGTTGTCAGGTAGAGGTCTCTGCAACGAGCTGATCACTCGTCCAGAGGAGTCCTATCGACTGCGATGCGTCGTTGTGTATGATGTAGAAACCTCGTGAATGAGGAGGCCATGGCCCGCGTTGGGCCCCAGCGCCATAGGAGAAAATGTATATACACTAGAACCGCCTGCCTGAATAATGATTTGTTCAACACGTATAAAATAAAATTTATTTTGACGGTATCTGCTCTTTAAACTTGAAAATATACTTAACATTCTTAACATTTGTTTTTTAGACCAAACTCATTACTGGCGACTAAGGAAGTCTCTCCGTTTTCATTTGGAGTAGTGATTTTTTCGCCCAGTCAAATCTATCTCTTCTCCGCCTAAGTCATAACATTTTTGTCTCATACAACACCATAACTTCGGCAGTTGAAACACCGTCGCTGAAATGATCTGTATAGCTAAATATTTTGGTTAGCACACAACTTCCCTGAACATTATGTATAATATTATCATGATGGCGAGTTGAATTTAGATAGAGGATTTAGAAGTCATGACAGTAAATCACGAAGGGTAACAACTAGGCTTTTGATGCAGGTCGTGAGAGAGGATATAAATACGAGATAGCCTTCGTAAGTTAAAATTTATAAACAGATCCTCGATGATGAAGTAGGTTTGCAAGCATAACCAGCACTGACAAAACAGGATTCTGGAATTGGTCCATGATACAAAAAACTGCAGTTCACAGTTCCTTAGATAGGGTCCTGATTGCATCGTGATATAATAGAAATATACAAATTTATATATTTATGTTTGACGAAATATAGACATAAGCCATTATAACGTTGTGTTCATATGCCTGTTCGTCCTCATTCTGGCAACTTTCTATCAATTTGTTTATTCTTACACGACCGTTTATTCTCATTACATGTTCCTGATAAATGTCACAAAAATGCCTAGTTATTGTCAACTAATTCCATACTATCTTCACACATATTTCACAATATTAGTAACTCAACCGCATTGATAAATGTGTGTTAATTTCTCTGTTACAGCTGTGACATACATAACTTTCCTTATTTGCACTTATCATGGTGGTTATAGACTGCTATTATTGTCTCTTTTGTTTGCAGGTGAGTAGATTTATCCAGCCTACTGCAGCAGACAAGCCGCAAATGGTCGTTATGTAAGTACAAAAGAAAGTTGTAGTTCTTCACGTTCCGTATGAAATGTCGAGAGCCAGTTTATACCCATCATCAACATCCCTCCAATATTCCATATCCAGAAGCCTTTTATCAACCACCGACCCTATAACATATTACCAGTTTAAAGAATCTTGAAATAAAACTCTTATTACTTGGCAGAGGAAATGTAAAAGCAATCCCTCTACAGGCCTGGACAGGCCCTGAGGGTTCCAGGATGTTGAGACTCCCAGATTTCATGACTGTTGGTACATGAAGATTGTAAGGTTGTCAGCCCTAGACACCGGCATCCTTTACCCACAATTAATATTCCTGTTACTCATTTCTTTTAAAAGGCTGAGTCGACCCCAGATCCATAGTTATGTGAATGAAAAATGCAAATTACACTATCGAGAATCGAACTCTCGACTTTCCGGCTTGTAGCGCAGTGCCTCAAACAAACACGTCACCACGTTCCCTCTCTTATTACTTAGCTTAAGTATCATTTGATAATATTTCCACTCTTACGCCGTTACTTGTCGCTTGCCGAATCGAGTTAATGTGAAAAATTTTGTTAGTAATCTGTAGGAAATAAATACTTCTACTGAGAGCATGTGAAGTGACTGGCAAGAATCGCAGAAGCAAGAAAGAGCATATAAAATAACTACCTTCGGGTGTTTGTCCACGTAGCTTAATTTCTCCCGACATATATTTAGTTATTAATTATAAAGCCGTATTTTTGTAAGTTTGTAGCCGAATTTTAGCAAAACTTGTAAGCCATGTAACTGAAATTCTCTTTTTCAGTTCTGGTAATACTGTTACGTATTAAAAAATCAGTGTCGATGTGTTTGTCAAAGAATAATGGCACCATTAACATGTCGCCCCTTGTCAACAAAATTCTGCAGATCTTTGTCAACAAATATCCGTTCTATCGCCTTCTTCTCCCATAACCCAGCTGTAATTGCTATATTAAGCCGCTGAGAAATTGATCCATAAGGCAGAGTGAGGGCTTGCGCTAGACAATTAATTATTGTTTACACACATGTATCCAAGAACTGGATTTTCATGGCACGGAATCCCATTTATTGCACCATTAAGGCCCAAGTAGACCATAGGGGTGATTTTTGTTATGTTATTTATGGACGTTTTGGCTTATCGCATTCTGCCAGCCCGTTTCTGAGACTGTATGTAAGATGTTGCTCCCGCCTGTAGAGCATGAGACTTGCAAGTGTAATAAATTTGCTTTTGCGGTAAGGGCACAGGGATGTTGTAGTAAGGGGCGAATTAGCAAGGACAGTGAAATGTGATGACATTTTGTTTTCTATATAACACTAGAGGAGATGGGATGGAGTCTTACGGAATATTATGTCATTTCGACCGGTATACAGACGTTTGCAGATACCGTGCTGCCTTAATCTTCGGTGTCAAGCAGTCAGGAAACAGCTACACTGGTAGACACTGAATTTGAGGCAGCACGCTCCTCTTGAACGCCTGTAACGCTTTGCTGCTTGCGAATACAGACTTGACTGTTCGTCAGATTTTTGTGAAAATCCGAAATCACGCGGCGTGGAAGAACCCGTTACTATAATGTGGACAAAATTGGTTTTTGTGGTTGAGGCCTCTTGGTGAAGGTGCTGCGCGGTTAGTGGTGGTATGAAACGACGGATATGCATGTGCACTATGCGACCGACGGGACGACATGTTCCCTGGACAGAAACATGTGGGTGAGAAGTTGAAATTAAACTTGTATGGCCGCAAAATCTGTCTGATTAATGCTGAGAATTTGAATGAAGACATTACGAAGTGCTTGGATACGTATTGCAATACTAATTTGTACGTCAGCACAACTGTTTTTATTACACAAGGTAATATGTAGGCTACATGTTTCGACTAATAAATAGTCATATTCAGGCCTATTCTTTACAGGTTAAGTCACAGAATCTAGTGATTTAACCTGTAAAGAATAGGCCTGAAGAAGACTATTTATTAGTCGAAACATGTAGCCTACATATTACCTTGTGTAATAAAAACTGTTGTGTTGACGTTCAAATTAGTATTACAATACTGACGAATACCCTTGATCCTCTGTCATGCAGTGTGGGGAATGCTGCGCAGATAGCCGTACCACACGCTGAGTGTGAAACAGAATAATACAAAAGAACAAACAGAAATTCTTAGAAGAACATGTCACGCCCGTGCTTACGGATTAAATACTTTTATTGATCTGTAGCAGTAAACGTAACTTGTGAATTATAAAGTGCATTTGTTAAGCAAATTAATGCATTCAATGCTACTTGAGAGTAACTAGGCAAAACCTGGGAGGGTGTGCTGTCGATATATCATTAATATTCAATAAAAAAAGCAGCAACTTATAACTAACAAGTATGTCAGTGTTAAATTCCCAAATAAAATTTTCTGTCAACTTCAGTGGTTACTCAGTTAAATTAATTAAAAGGAAATTAAAATATGCATTGTACAGTGTCGCTATAGGCCCGTCGTAATTGTATTGCTAAGCTTACACAAAGATTTTCCTCAAAAAAGTGCATAAATGTTAACTGTTTCTCGTAGTATGTTTCAGAGTCACATAACCAATGGCGCCAGCCTTTCTCCTCAGTAGTTAATGTAGTTAATTTTGCTGTTTTTGATTAAAAAAAAATCGCATGTCGTCATCTGTAATGTCGTAAAGTTAAGGCATTCATTACCTTAAATAGTGTATGTAACAGTCGTTAGCAGTTCAGTAACTGTGTTTTAGTAGAAATATTCTGCAGATCAATAGATAACTTTTCCCTATTGTATTTGAATCGAGAAAGAAATTCTAAAATTGCGTGTTGATATAGTCTCATGTAGCGTGTGATGTTTCTTTCTTGCTGTGCTTCAGAATTGGTATTAGGCAGTACATATTACAAAAGTGAGGAATGTATAAGTATGTATGTATGTATATATATGTATGTATACGTATGTATATATGTATTTCTATCCTCTCTTCAACGATAATTATGTGACGAATATTAAGAAATAAAATGTGAATTTAGTGCTAAGTTATATTTAATTGATGTAACCACTGTAGCAGCGATGACGGTTTTCTAGGGAATGGCTCAGCCACATGCACGTTATTCTAAGGCAGATTCTCTTATGAGGACGCGACATGCGTTCGAGGGCATGTCGAACTCTTGATTGATTCAGCAAGACCGAAACAGGGACAACGGCCGTTCGTACCACGATGACTAAGTACAAGGACAGACATGGCTGTGAAACACCGTGCATGTGAGGCAGAAAGCATCCAACCGGCAACACTCAGAGTGGATTCTTATTGCGGTGCGCCTTTCACCTGGAGTTAAGAGTAAGGCTGAGGTGTTATCCTGTTGGTTTAGGACCGAGGGTTTCCGAGTGGCACTAGACACATGCACCGACGGAACGTGGTTTACAGACAACTTTAAATGCAGGTAAGCGGTGAATAGGTCTTATAATATTGAGCTGCATGTAATCTTAATGGAGAAAAGTGTTGATAAGGTTGGTATTCCGACTTTATGTTTCAGTTCTTGTCACCTTATGACCTTCTTCTGTAATTAAGAACAAGGTGCTGCAGAAAAATTTTGGACGTGGGAGAAAGGAAAAAGCAGGAGGATGGAAGAAATCCGTAATTCCTAGGTATATTCATATTCTGTAGGTTTGGGAGTTATCAGATGAAGGAGATTGAAATGGGCCGGATCTGCACGCATTTGGGAAATAAAAGTTTCGTATAAAATTTTGTTCAAAACACAACTTGCGAGATGTTGGCATATTTGGTGTAATGATAATAAGGTAATTCTTAAAAATTTTGGAGATGTAATTTGGATTTAGTTTGCTCAGGACGGAGTCCACTGGTGGTTTTTTGATCACTGTAATGAAAATTAGAAATCGTAAGAGGCGGTAACGTATATAATTGTGTACAGTGATTACCATGTTACTATCACCCTGTGCTTAGTATGAAAATCCTCTTCATCTCAGTGTTTACAGTTTAATACATCCAACGCAACGCCGCCCTATGCCTCTTCCCCTTCACCACGTACCCTGTAGTCGAAGCAATAGGGTTTTTGTCTGGACTGTGAGTTTAGAGAATACATCTTGCATTTTTGCAGTGTACGTACCCAAACATGAACCTTCTTGGTATAACAAGGAAGTCGGAAGTCACCTGTAAATTGTTTTCTTATTGAAAGTTCACAAATTTTCGTGAACGATGGTTCTTAATATGAAGGATGTGCTTGTATATGCTGAGCGCGCGGTCTTGTGTTGAAAATTTTGTAAAAAAAATTATTGAAGGAACAGCGTTTTCTCTTACGCACAGAAAAACACATAACTCCACGAAGATGGCGACGACGCGAGCCGAAATGCGTAGAAGAAAGTAAGGTAACGTCGTAATGCACAATATGGGCATTAAAAGTTGGTTAGTCGAAGAAAATGTGTCAGTATTTCGGTTAAATGACATGTCCCAATTTTTATTTATTTATTTTTTGAAAATATGGTAGGAGCAGCTTTGGTTAGTGTTCAGGAATCACAAAACAAGAGCAGCTGAGTATTACAAAACGAAAGACGTCGGAACTGAATTTGTATGCCCTATTCTACTGGATTGGGCTGGCCCAGGATAGGGACAGGTGGCGGACGCTTTTGAGTGCGGTAATGAACCTTCGGGTTCCGTGAAATACGGGGAATTTCTTGACTAGCTGCAAACCAGTTAGCTTCTCAAGAAGGGCTCTGCACCATGGAGTAAGTAAGTAAGTATTCTTATTACGGAATAAGTAGGATGTAGTTTTCACGCTAATGCAGTAGTCTGCTCTGCTACCGAAAGGTGGCGCTTGTTTCCATCCGTGTGCGCAGTTAGTGTATATTTCGATTGAAAGAGGTATTCACCTTCTGTTCCGTTAATCTTTCATACATTGTGAACAAAGGTTCCAGGCTCTACTGTTGCATGTAGGTGGGGTCGGTATGTCGACTGGCTATGGGCTGGGTGGTCAGGGGATCGAATTCCGGTGGCAGTGCGATCTTCAAAACCAGTCTACACCAACGTTCCGACCCACCCAACTAACTACGCAATGAATACCGGGTCTTCACCGGGGGTAAACCGGCTGGGTTAACCACCCACCATCATATAGTGCTGTGGTCGGTCACCGTTTTCAGGCTTCTTCCAACACGAATGTTACTACACAGTAACTTTTAACACTGATTAAATACGGATTAGAGTCAAATTAGTGAACACAACATGTATCAGTAGCAGAAAATAGGCCATGTTCCTGAACGTTCTTGTGAATAGCCATATTTTGTAAATTGTTATTTAAATACATAGTATTTAGTAATGTAACTTTAATCTGCGTTGAATTACAGTATAAATAATTATTACGTAGTAATACTGGTTTTGGAAAAGTGCAAGCCTGAAGGCGAGGAACGATCCTGGACACAAAGTAGTAGCAAAGATGCAAAATGATATTAAATTCTCGGTTTTTCACATATTTCAAAATTATTTCTTAAGGAATTGATAGAATTAGCCACTTGTATACTTAGTATTTGATAACAAAACCGATTGTTTAAATCGCATTAATAGTGAGTGTCCAAGAATTGATTTTAAACTGAATTGTATCCCGTCAAAGTGTTTCATAAGTTTTGATATATTTACGTATAGGGTACACGAGGCATGTTCAGTAAGCAGGAATTTGGGAATCCCAAGCCTGAGGCGTTTGTGTTAATCATTTTATTTTTGGTAGGAGATAGCTCTTGTAGTAGGGGTAGCGTGCAACAGATGGCGCATGAGCGAGTTGGTTGAATGCTACTCGTGGGATAAGCTGATGTGCTCTGACAACATTTGAGACTCTACCGCGAGTTGGTAGTGGGGGTTCGGTTTTTACTGGTATTGGAGTAACGAAATTGCAGCTTGTCAGAAAAAAAAATTGTTTGGTGTTCCAAAATAGTCGAGCGGGCATCCACGATAATACCGCAACGGTTGGTCCAGTACATTAGGAACAGACGTGAATGTAGCAAGAGTTAATTGATTTTCGAAAGTGGACTGATTGTAGTCCAAGATTTATCCACTACACGGGTGGATTGCATCGAATTCTTTGTGAGTGGCTACGAATAGAAGAGCCCGATTCCTCCAATGACGGAGTTTTTAAACGCATGCCAAGATGAGCTGCATAGATCAACGTGTTCAGGAATTACGTTGAGATTCAGGAGAATAAATGATCTACATTTAACAATAAATATACGAAGTTCATTCAAATCTCTTGACCGGATAAAAATATACATGGAACGTCTTTCTTACCTGCCTATAAACAATCATTCTCCATCGATGTATGAAATTTATAAACGCAAATGCGGCAAGGCCGTTGGAGGGTCATTAAGATATGGCGGAATGGTGGATATTGTATATGGTGTTCGAACTTTATTGTCTATGATCCCCGACTACTTCAGCAGCCCAAAGAGATGGAAGTCAGAAAAAGACAATTCACTTATTGCGTATTTGATAGAAAAACCGACTACTTGCACACACAAACATAGATACATATGCATTTTCCTCCTACATGTTTTGGGCTCTCGGCTTCCATGATGAGAGTGTAACACCTAAAACGTATATTTTGAAAACCTATTGAATCCACAGCTTGTATAAGCATGTAAGTTAAAAAGATATAACGTATTTATTTCCTATAGAATAACGTATGTACTTACACGAGCTATGGCTTCATAGGGTTTTAAATGTAAGTTTTGGTTTTTGCTGCCTGACGATAGTGGTTGACCGCAGAAACATGTAAAGTAAAAGTGATCCCTTTACAGGCCCGGTGTGGCCCAGAGGGTAGGTAGATGTGTAGCTCTACTCTTCCATGACCGCGGCACTAGAAGGTGGTGAGACAGAAACATGTAGCAGGATATATATATCTATATATATATATATACACACACACACACAAAAGCAAGTGTGCATATATATATATATATATACACACAAACACACACACACAAGCAAGTGTCATATATATATATATATATGTGTGTGTGTGTGTGTATGTGCATATATATATATGCGTACTTGCTTGTATGTGCAAAGTGTTTTTTTTAATAAAATCTAATAATGTGTAGCGCGGAATGAACAACATCAAAATAAGGAGGACGATTTTAAATAACTTCAATGTTTACAGGATGCAGATCATTACCCGACACCTAAATTTTTCGCATCAGTTAATGATTGCTCGAGGTATCACTTCGGACTTTATCAAGACAACCTGAAATGTGCAGTCGTTCCAAATATCCAGAGTGGTTATAAGCGAGTGTTGTGTGGTTTGATGAATATCAGCATCCATGCCTGAATTTCAAAACTGGTAATTTTGTCGGTAAAGAGAAGCTTCATGACAGCGTTATCCTGTTACACGTAACTTTGTTCCATTGTTTTATTTAATAATAATACAAATCGTCGATTTCAAAAATACACGTCAGATAGTGCGACGTTTAATGAACCAAGCCTAGTAATTTCATTCCGAGCGCAACAATGCAAAAAGATTTGTTGTCTGAATTTATTGCCAATTCCTGTAGTGTTAAATATCGCACAGAATTATTATTGTGCCCCCATTTAAATGGCGTTTCCTAAACTTTTAATCCTGAAATTGCGTCAATAAAGCTGCATAATATCTTCTCAGTTATAAGCTAATATTTTTGCTAAACGGTTAGTACGTTAGTCTACGTGACATGCGCCAATGACAATAGATACGCGATAAATCACTGCTGGGATTGATATATGGGTGAGGGCTTGCCACCATGTGGAGTGAGTTATAAATAACAGTGGAATGACAAGACAAAAAGAAATAAATGAAACATGATCACTGGGAATCGAAGTCGAAACGCGAAAAATTTCTCTGCTGTTCAAGTGACGTGCTTCTACTTGAGAAAAACAGAATATAGAGAATGTCGCTGGAAGGGACGTTTATAAAACGAAAAGAGATATTTATATAAATTTTTTATACCTTTCGAACGATCAGCCACTTCACACTGTGGACATTTCTGGAATTGAGATGTGCCGATTCCTCCACACAAACCAGTATCATTTTTTTTTATTTCAGAACAAACTAATATACTTGTCCATCTACAGACTTCAGATTAAGCAGATCTGAAACGCATCGAATGTTTCACTGTTATATATAGTTACTTGATTTTTCTAATATTTCGGATTACGCATGTTCAGAAATTCAAACTTGGAATCTTATATGAAGATCTAAATTGGAAACGCAAGAAGCATACTATTATTACTTATGGTACAATTACATTACATGGTTAACAACGTACATTTTTGTCTCCTTTCCTTTATTATTCTTTTGTGAAGCCTTCGATAAGCATGACTGGCTGTCCACATGATTACATGGGAATTGCTAATGTGATGCCTGCTTAATGACGAGGGGCGTACCAAAATAGAATTTCAAATATACGGTAGAATGCCCACGTTTGTGTAGCAGGAACTAAGATCAAAAAAAAAATCTAGTATCATTTTACTTTATGTAAGACGCAGAGCAGTTTTATCTTCTTAGCGCCACAACAAATTTTGCTTCTGACCTTTCATCTCATGCTGCTTATTCTGTTAGTAGATACTGCAAAACATTTTTCAAACCGACAGTCTCAAATTGGACGTTATTTATAAATACAGATGTTCGTGCTTCTAACTGTGTGATGAGGTCGGACGAAGAACCGCCGAACTCCCATCTGGCAATGAAGCTGATCAGATACGAGTAAGTGGTTACTTATGAAGGATCGGTTCTTTCTCTTCTTGAAGTCTGCTGAAACTATTGGAATAATACATGCGAGGAACCTACTCTGATTTTAGAAATGTTTATTACACAACACATTCGATTTATAGGATTATCGTACAATTATTCCGTTCTAAGTTTCAGAAGGGCTCGTATGAGGGAGTGGGCTGACAAAGTTAAAAAATAGAACAAAAGTCAGCATGTTTGCTCCTCTCAGATGAACGATTGGTTTCTGTTCCTTTTGCTTTTGCTTTCCAGTTAGGTTATAACTGTGAGGGAGAGTCTGAGGTGTGCCCTCCCCGTTGTGTGTTTAAACTATATGGTGTGGTAAATTCAGTCAAAAACACAGCTGTAAATATATGGTTAAATGAGGTGTTTATTAGCAATGGAAAAACTACATGTTTCGGCCTGTAGTGACCATCTTCAGGTTTTGACAACTTTCTTGTTAAAAGAGTTTTATATAATGTCTACCTACAAATTCATTGACCCAATAGACATCCCACCAAATTTAGCTTAACAAACGCACGTAAAATGATGATGAGATCTCAACATCACCGCGCGGTTTAGACATAGTATATAAAACTCTTTTAGCAAGAAAGTTGTCAAAACCTGAAGATGGCTGCTATAGGCCGAACCATGTAGTTTTTCCATTGCTAATAAACATCATTTAGCCATACATTTATAGTTGTGTTTTTGACTGAATTTGCCTCACCATATGAGAGAGTGTTTTCTCAAACGCTAAAAACACATCACATAAATGCGTTTCTGTGATTTGAGGTTCACACAACTGTGTTACAGACGTTCATGTTGTTTTGGATGTTGCGTAACTGATGACAGGCGTTTAGGAATATTGTGGATCTATAACAATCACAGCCAAGCAGCCCATTTGACTCGTGGACTGCCCGACTCTGAAGATGACGGTACTGCGACCTTTCAAAATGTTTGTAAATATTAGAGATTAGACACGAACAAATATGGCAGAGACTTTGATCTTCAAACGATACTGATGTACGAGATAAAAAAAAAGTGTTACAAGATTTACATAGCATGACTTCGTGTTAGATAACAAGTCAAAATTGTTATAAACGTACCCGTTGAGACGTTTAGCTTTGGAGAAAGAGGTCGCCCTGAAATGGATTAACACACTTCTTATTCGATAAAGTGCGATGCATGTTCTAATGACGAAAATTGCTCGGCAGGATTTAGTTGATCATGGAACACACATACAAGAACAGAGCAACGTTGCCTTCATTACTCCTTACTGGTTACAGCAGTCCTGGTTGTGATGCACGGAAGTGCGTGCAATGTTATCCTGGTAAATGTTCTCCAGACGCTCTGCTCCGATGACTGGAGCAACATTTTGGTCAGAGAGGAAGTGCAGCACGTAAGACTGCTGTGAAAACAGCGTGCCCATAGACTGGACGTTTACCGGCCAATGAAGATGACATAATTGCAGCTTTGAAACGAGAGCTGCTTAGATTCTCATGCAGTATCGTACGAGAATGTGGACCATCACAATCGATGCTCCACGAATTACTTCTGCGAACAATTGCATCCATATCACTATTCACGGAGCGCACATCTATTTCCAGACGATCGCCTTTTACGAACGCTGTTTTGTGAATGGCTGCATCATACTGTGGACGAGCTCCTTGTACCAACGGGTCTTCAGAACACGAAGCGTTATTTTACGCCTGAGGGTGTATTCAGCCCCCACAACAGTCACGTCTGGATACGAGTAATCCTAACGCTTACCTCGCACTTGGTTATCAAGTACCACTGTTCCAACTCATATCGTCGGACCCATTGTCGTGAGCACAAGTCTGCTTACTGATAGGTAGACTGTATATAGACATAATGTACTTAAAGCTGTTCTGTCAGGATTGGTGGAAGATCTTTGTATAGATGTGAGGCAGATCTTGTGATATGAGCACGATGGAGCTCCAAATTACAGTGGAGAAGTTCCGGAAGTGTTGGAACGCAAAGTACTTTTTGTAACTAATAGGTGCATATGGTCTGATCGTTTGATTGGTAGTTTGGGTCATTTGATGGAGACGTGTATCTCAAAACTAATAGTCTCGGTTCATAAGTTATATAATATTATCAACTTGTTAAAAAAATCACGATTGGGAGTGTGTGCTGAAATGTCCCTGCACTCTGTACAGATCGGGGGAGTACAAGTTTTTAAAAAAAATATAGGAGCCAGAAGGTTGACATTAAGCCAGTTTCATAAGGAGGACCGAAATATACGAGGCACCACCATACAAGATTTTATCGCTCGGGAGTCCTGACACCTGGAATTATGCAACCTTTATACAGGAGGAGGAATATTTAATGAATAATCCGAAAATATTTAGATTAGATCTCCCTATCCTCTTTGACATATTTCATTAACTTCACAACTCAATATCGCGCTGTTTGTTTTTAACAATCCACTCCCAGTAGCAATTGTAGTCTGTGATAAAGCAGTAATAATATGCAGAAATGTAATTTTAGAAAATTTAAACTGTTGTGTTTACGTTGTGGAGTGCCGTGTCTAGTTATATAATGTAGTTATGTATATATAGTTTGCTCTTCTCTACCCCGTGTTACGAAACCCGAAATTTAATTACTATGATCACGAGAGCCCGTCACTTGTCCCTATATCAAACCGCACGATTCCATTCCCACGGCCTTCTATTACATTTCTTTGGGATCCATTTGAATATCCTCCAGTCTTCGCTTATGACTTCCAGACCATCTCTCCATCACGTCCCCCACAAGAATCTTCTACTCCATGCGTACCGCATGCCCAGCCCATCTCGCCCTTCTTGATTTGTTCGCTGTCATTTTCATTTATAAACACTGTAAATGCGTTAGAATGAATGCCTTGTCTATATAAAAGTTGCGTATTTTTAGAGAAGTTTTGGTGTGCTTAGCTTATCAGATATTCTTTGTAGGAAACGTCTGAGAGCACGTGGGTGCGAACAAGGTTGTTTGCACAGTAGTTTAAATGTACGTGAGTGGCCAAAAACACGTCACTTAAATTTGTGCCTAATGTATTTTGTTAAAAAGCGAAAGTTTTCTATTCTGAACCTCAATGTTTATAACCGGAAATCATGAAAATGTTGTTATACTGCAAGTCAGAAAGCAGTTCTCGTATAACAAAACGCGTAAACGAATCTGTCGGTGCTCCAGGCCAAGTGAAGCTTTGCTTTAGACGACGACTTGGCCGACCACAGCCCTGTTTGTGTTCTTGTATATAGCCAGAAATTATGTACGAGGCACAGGGAGCCATATTTTATAACAGACGTGCTAGTTGGCGGAGACAGAAGAAAAGTCCAAACAGTCCTTGGCTTCTCCTACTCGCGCACTCCACCGTAGCCCTCTGTAACACTTTACCACTGCTTCAAGTAGGCAGCATTGAGGGTTCAAATCCCAGACCAGTCGTATAGCGAAGAATGAGACACGACAAGAAGACGTAGTTCCATGCCCTCCCTCTACTATTTTTAGTAACGAAAACTCTGTTACCGATTTCTCTTCGTATCTGCTGTTCTTCCGTTTGAAGAGGTTTCCCTTTCTCTCTTTTCTTTCTGTAATTTTTTTCCCCTAAGTATGGAGCCCCGCCCGCTGTTTGATGGAACTTGGATGGAACCCCTCCTCTCCGGATCCTTGTGGGACCGTGCAGTGACGTTAGTGAGGAACTTGTAGATTTATAGCAATGGGAATTCATAGTGCATTGCTGCCATCTTGTTCAAATGTGAGCTAAATGCGTTTCCTGCGGAGCTACAAGGTGACGTACCTGCTTATTTCAGTTTCTTGTCTCACAGTTATTGGTTTCAGTAAGCATACTTGAAGAACACAACAGAATGACTAAATAATTTTAATTCTCAGCGAAGACAAAACAGCTGATTTCATGTGTTTCAGTAATGCAACGTATAAAGAATCAGGTATGTTCTGATCAGTATCATATAATGGTCTGAGACTCTTCTCATGATGTTGATGTTAGCCCCGATGTTTGCTAATGAGCCGAAATATGTTGAATAGTAAATAAATAATTCCTGTATGTGTAACAGTTACATGTTGTCTCGAAATTCTGATGTTTAACACTACGTGTAACTTTATGTCAGTACCACTGCTGAAACATAAATTGCTATTTTAACAGTAAACTACCAAACTTCACCAAGACAAGGCGGTGCGGTGTTGTATAATTATACTTACAACACTTGTATTATAGCAGTCGATTTTCATTTCAGGCGATTGCATGCAATTCAACACGTTCGGGAGATAAAATGTTTTTACTTTCGCCCTTAGGTTTTTATTCGATGACACTGAAACTGATTGGGATATTCCTACCATTCTAAGTTTAATGAAGGTTGTTTAACGTTTTTTGTTCTGAAGAATTTATCTACGATATTACCGTGTTTATAATTCCTCAAACAATCTCTCCTACTTTACAACTTTCGTAATTTTTCCTCACGCCATATGATATAAACCCACAAGAGGAAGCAGAAAAATGGAGTAAAGGAGGAAAACTCTTGGAGAAATGATAGTAGAAGGTGGCTGAGTAAGGGTTTGAGTCTGAGGTGGAGGATGAAAAAGGGAGCATGGAATAGGCAATATGGAAGAAGTGGGAGGGAAATAGAGATTGACGAATAAATTTACATGGAAGTTGAGAACGTACACTTAGATGGGGTGGCAACTTAGCAACGAGTGTTGAGAGGGAAAGTAATCAAATAAATGGCATGTGTAAGCCAATAAAATGAAACCCAGAAGGAGCGGTCGTACGTATTTTCTATCACGTCTGCTGCTGTTTCTCTTCGTTTCTTTCGTTCGGTGAAGAAGGTTTTGCGGCTGTGGCTATAAAGGTCAATTAACTAAATCGTGTGTGTATGTGTGTGTGTGTGTGTGTGTGTGTATGTATCTGTGCTTGTATTAAGACTATTAACTGTGTCATACTATTACAATTTTTTCAGTTAAATTTCACTTCCCTGTTAATATTTGAATTAGAAGTTCTTTATTCTCATAAGTAGTTTTCGTAACTTCACGCCAATCATGGTTGTTGGAAGTTGTTATAGCTTTCAAAATAGTTGTTGTTGTTTCAAAATAATTCTTTACCTACAAACAGAGCTATCTAGTACAGGCGCACACAATTCTTAACGGAAAGCCTGAAGAAGACAGCTCGCTTGACAGACTTGGGGTTAGATGGAAGGATAATATTAAAGTGGATCTTCCGGTAATATAATACGAAAATGTTGACTTGATTCATGTGCCTCGGAATCTTTCGCCATCCATTGGAATGGGAACTTCCCGATCAGATAAGCGCAAGACAAATTTTACAAGCTTTTTATACCCTGTGAAAAAAAAGTTCTATGAATGAATCGAAACCGACATTATGTTAATCAGGGTCACCCTTAGGCCGACTGGATCGATTTGACGCAGTCGGGCCCCGCGCCCTAAGGGGATTCGCAAATTAATAATTTAAAAAATACGCAGTGTAATACCACACAAAGCCCTCGTGCTGCTTTTATAATGGAGTACAAAATAAATGAATTATTTAAAGAAAAAATAGTTTGTGTATGCGTATGTCTGATATCTAACTGGTGCAAGTTGCGTTAGTTTGAAATTATCTCTTCAGAATCTAGTAGCCATTCCATTTTGAAGCCTTGATTAAAAGTAAATTAAAACATGAAAAGGTGGATCATTTTCTGTCATACTGTAATATACCGAAATGTTATCCCCCCCCACCCCTTATGCAAAATAACTTGTTGGGGACGCACCACAAGGATCGCAATCGGGCCCAGCGTTTGTTATGGTCGGCATTGTGTTAATTTAGTTTTACGATGTACACACTACTGGTTACGATTTTACTAAGGCGACGCGCTGGTTGAAGTGTCGTTTTTAACTTTTTAAACATGACCAGCGAATCGGTATG
>Ga0123357_10001957_pt1 | contig 22495 bp, 11 predicted proteins | sample TergutEmb28metaG_FD_89873 | JGI IMG/M metagenome (GOLD analysis project Ga0123357, IMG submission 89873) | Embiratermes neotenicus P4 segment gut microbial communities from Petit-Saut dam, French Guiana - Emb289 P4 | ecosystem: Host-associated > Arthropoda: Insects > Digestive system > Gut ... | reverse complement strand
GTTTGTTTCATAATTCTAACGTATTTGGTTCCTGTTTTATTCACATTTTATATACAGGTGTGCTAAAGTTTAAAAAATAATTCTGGCGCCAAAAGGTTAATAACACCAAGGAGCAAGAAAGCACGTAATTTGGTTGATACTAAAGGAAAGTATCTTAACACCTGAAGCAGAAGCCAAAGCAGAACACAAGTCCACAAGAAGAAAAGCCAATAAACTCAAAGCTATGTCTCGCCTCAGCTCACTGCTGCTCCTTCAAACTGACAATGAAGTTCAGATGAATCTGATGTTTATTGGACCGTGCATCATTGTGATAACTGAAGAATAAAAAACCAACCAGATGCCACTTACTATTTTATTGTAATTCTTAGAGGCCCAACATGTTTCGGGCATTACTATTCCCATCATCAGGAGCTCGCGACTATGATGTGGAACAACACATTGGTAGTTTCGTTCTTGGTTTGCTGTATGTTGGAGGTTAGGTGCGGTTAGGCTGGAGTAGTGTCCGGGCTGCTGGCTAAAGCACAACAAGCTACTTCTAGGACAATGGGTACTCATTGCTGTATCGCGCTACAAGATTATTTATGAACGGAGTTGCCACGCTAACTACCGAATTGCTTGTGCCTAGCCGGCTCGGGGCGCCGGACACCAACACACTAGTATCACACAAAGAGTAAAAAGATGGAAAGTTAACTGAATTTGTCACAGCTTGCGTAGGAACTGCCTTCTAAAACACTTTACTGAAGGAGAGATGGAAGGAAGGATAGAAGTGAAGGAAGATGGGGATGAAGGTGTAAGCAACTACTTGACGACGAAGGAAAAGATTGGATGCGGGAAATTGAACGAGGAAGCACTAAATCGCGTTTTGTGAATAAGTAGTTTGGGAAGAGTCTATGGACTTGTATGACAGACAAGAGGATTAATGTATAATAATGCATAATAAAGTGTTTAACGTATGTATATACTATATATAATAATGAGTGGGCCGTGTAGCTCAGTCAGTATAGCTTCTGACTGCGGGCTGGACGGTTCGGGATCTAATACCTGTGGGGACGAGATTTTCCTCCCGTCCAGACCGACCCTGGGGCCCACCCAGCCTCCTGTAAAATGGATACCGGGTCTTTCCCTGGGTAAAGTGTGGCCGGGGCGTGCTGCTGAACACTCACCCTCTTCTAGGACCGCGGTCATGGAAGAGGAGAGCTATACTTCTACCCACCCTCTGGGCCACACCGGGCCTGTAACAGAATCACTTTACTTTTACCTCTATATAGTAATGGATAATAAAGCAAAAGAGATAAAATTTAAGTTATAGCGATTTACTGCGTAGTGTTTACTGACTATATTTAAGTTCTTGTGAACAATCCGATGAGATACCCTCTATCTTCGCACTGATTAGCGTTCCTCACTGAACATCGTTATTTTAATAATGTTTTGGATAATATCAACTCTGCGTGTACTGTTCCTTCTCAACTCAAAGTTGCATTACATATACGTTGGACATTCGTTGTAACGCTGGCCAAGAAATATTTTCGTATGCACAACACTAATTAATTTAATTTATTAAGTCGTTATACATTTAAATATGGGATAGGGTCTGCGATTTGCAATTTACAAAATTGGATAATCTTTGTTACCGCAGGGGCTCAATCAGCTGAGTTGATTGCGATAGGAAAACTTGGAGACCTTGCTACATCAAGAGATTTTTTAATGGAAATTAGATTAAATCAGAATGTAGTTAGTTCAAAGAAGAGTGCTGTGCTTTGCGTGTAATTGAAAACGTGGCTTGAAATGTAGGAAATTTTAGCTTGGGAATTTGTCTTATTCCCTAGTGGTGGTGACTGTGGAAGGAAAGACCCAGTTCAGGAAACCGAAAGAAATTATTATGAAGTTATGTTACTGTAAGCCATTTTCCAAGAACGATATAATTTATAACGTAATAGAATGAACCGAAGAGGGGGTCCTTAATTTTATGTAATGTGATATAATGCCGACAGGGACCTAACTCACAAATATATATGAACAATGACTCAAGATATAAATGTGTGTATATATATATATGAGTATGTATATGTATATATATATATATTTCTTCTGCTTTCTCAAGGAGAATTGTTGTTTGTCTTCGTGGTTGCAGAAGTGTGTAAAATCCTGTGAACTATGTTTAAATCTGTTGTAACGATGGTGTAGAAATTTTAAAAATTCTCAAACTTAGATTTGTACGTTGATATGTGTAAGCCTCTGTTTGTGTTTCGCTCAGTTGCCCTCTCAATAAATCTGATACACGTTCTGATAAACTCTGAAGGGGTTTTCTTTTTCTCTGCGTATTAATGCTGTACATTTTCAGATAGTGAATAATTAGTGAATACGATATACAATTGGGGTTGTCATCACATTACACCTTTTCAAAAGTTGCTTTGGGCTGTAAGTTTTTTTTTTTTAATTTGTGTTTCGAAAATAACATAAAGAAATTTCCGATTGCTGTTGGAGCCATTCTGCATAATCCACTGTCGCCCCCTTTCCCCCATTACGCCTGCTCATACAACACTAATGCTGTGCACTAGCACTTTATGAGTTGAATATTGTTGTCCATGAATAGTCTCGACGTGTAGTCTGATGGAATTTTACCGCCTTTGTAGGGAGTCTTGCAGACATCACCATTAGGCTATTAGGCATTATTAGAGTTTGCAGATCTCTCATAGCTTCCCTATGACACTGTGGTAAGGTTGAAGCGTATCGGTATTTCAGTGGATGTTGCTGCTTTCTTCAGCAAATTGTGAAACGCGGAAGAAATGCACGGAATTCTGTAAGATTCTACTACGCCCATGTTTGGATCCCTGAAATAGAAGACAGCATGACTTTGTCCTACCAGAATACAGCGTTACAGAGTAGGCAGCAATCATCACTGTTACGGCTGTGAGAAGTTTATGTTGTAATTATGATTTTACTGAGTGAAAAGCCTATATCAATGTAGTTTATTGGTAAAATAACAATGTTTTGACAACAATTAATATACCGTCACACTATGTACAGGCAGGCCTACATACGTAGGTGTACAATTCTTTGTTCATATTACTTACCATTAAACAGTCAACTTTTCATTAATTAATTATTTAATTACACACGCCAACATATGCATATATATTATTTAATAAGTCTAAAATTCACATTAAAACATTTAAAACTTTCATACATTTTTCGATCATACGATCATCCTCAGAGATGATCGTATTATGGCCAACAAGCAAAACTCAACAACAACTACAAGAACACCAAACTAAAGGTATTAAAGACGAAATGATAACTTTAGCAAAGAACAATGTAGGTTTCCTGAGGATGATCGTGCGATCGAAACATATAGGAGCATTTTAAATGTTTTAATATAAATTTTAGATTTCTTAAGTAATATATATATGAATGTGTTGGTGTAATTAAATAATGTACAGAATGTACGGTGAAACGATAAAAATAGTCACCTTTTTATATAAAATATCTGTCACCTTTTTATTTAATAAAAAACATGTTATTCTCTGACTTTCCTTCCTGTCGACACAATTTAGAAAAAAAATTACTCTGTTGTTTTATATATCATGATTGACGTAAAAACAATTACACATTACTCTCTTTGCATATCTTAAATATTTAATTTTGTTTACTTTGTAGTCTTCGACATTTTTTAAGCATTTTATTGCCGCTCCACTAATTTTTCCGGGAACCATGCTTTTGTTAATCTAGCTCTATTTTTCATGCAGAAATATAAAAATTAGTACAATACAAGTTTAAAATAATAAAATGCCAAGGAGAAGTAAACTTTGTTTAAAGACTCTTTCACTAACAAAGCGTTGTGATAAATTCACTGACCTGACATGTGAGAAGTACCTGCCATATGTAATATTTGAGTAGACAAGCAATCCGATTAGAGTGATACCAAGTCTTCGTTAGAACAGTCCACTAGTAAAGCCAAGATTCAGTTGCAAGAATGGCGATATAGTGTATATTCAGGGTAACAGTTCATGGTTACCTAAAATGGATTGGTTTGTACATTTCTACAAGATACTAACGATGTTACGCCCTATTTCCAATTACTACGTATACATTGACAACGTCCCTATTTTTAAAATAATAACAATAATTAATAAAGAAATTTTTCGGAGGCAGAATTGGTCTCTATCCTCAGGCTATAAATAGGAATCTTGTTAATTATTGTGGCTTACCAGGCGAAAATGCTGACGGCTGCACCCTCCTTCTGTCTGGTTGACAGAAACGATACTGTCAGTGAATCTTCGAGTTTTTGTTGACTTTATGACTATGTATGTGGAATATTTTATCTAATGTAAGAAAAGCGGAAAGCTTGTTTTAACAGTTAACTAAGGTACTTGATCTGACACCTTTCAAAAATTCAATTGCTGCACTTCAATTTATTTTTACTCTAATATGACATTACTTTAATTGTCAACCAACAAATACACTTATATAAAATAACACAATAAAACACACCAAAACACTTAAAAGCGATTTTAAGTGTTTTATTGTGTTTTAGTGTGTTATTTTATGTAAATGCATTTTTGGTTGACAATTGAAGTAGTTCTACGAAATGCACGGTGCAACGATGAGAATCTAACATGACATATTTAATATTCTAAAATATTAATATATTAACGACTTAGATTATAGCAACTAATCCCTAAAGTACGTTTTGGAGGCAATTCTGTTCGTCATGAGAGAAATACTAGAGTGCCAGTGGAGGACCTTATCACTCTTCCATCTACAGAATAGGAGTATCTGAATCAGAATGGGGGAATTTCGTACATTAGGATGAACTTTCCTTATTCTGACTATTCTGTAACAATGGAGATCATGATTTTTAGAATTTATTATTTTTTAAATTACTGTTTCATCTTGCAATAATCCGAATATTTGTACGTTAACTATACATTAATTGTCAACAAATGAGGAAAGTAATTTTATTTTTGTAAGATATCATTTAACACGTTACCTTCATTCAAATGCATCTATGAATTATGTATGAATTCTTTACGTTATTAGCCTAAAACAATTGGTTACACAATGAAAAATAATTCCTGGAAAACCAATTACTTTGCTGATTTTCAAGAAAGTTATTACCTCTTTCTCAGTTGTTTACAAGACCGCGCCACTTAATACATCATGAACTACATTAATCCAGTTTACACAGATGTGTGTAGTCTAATTAAAGTTTATGTAAATCTTATGTATATTGGACCGTGCATCATTGTGATAGTTGAAGAATAAAAGACCAACTTGATGTCACTGGTTATTAAGTTTAATTTCACTTCTTCTATGCTCAACATGTTTCGGACATTAATACTTCCATCATCAGGAGCTTGCGACTTTTATGTTGTATCACCACATTGGTGACACAACAGAACTCCAACCACACCGAAACTCCAAAACACATCGAAACAATAATACACTATCAATGTGGTGATACAATAGGAAAGTCGCAGGCTCCTGATGATGGCTGTATTAATGTCCGAAACATGTTGAGCGTAGAAGAAGTGAAATAAAACTTAATAACTAGTGACATCAGGTCTCTTCTTCTTCAAGTAATTAAAATTCTTTGCAATGTTATTTTCATATCGTCACAAATTTATCAAGCGATATTTTGCTGTCAGGTTGTCCCACAAAAATTTTTAAGGATTTCTCCTTTTTCGTATACGAGGTTTACCTACGCCACATATCACCAACTGCACCTATTTTCTTCAAACACATTAAGTATATCTGATAAATAATACGCTATAGTGTGATGTCGGCAAATGTCTACCAGGGCACACTGCTTTGCATTCTTTAAATACTGTTACTCTTAGTTACCGTCTTGAGAACCTACAACCTCGCTATAACACACTGCATTACTCAGCCCTCTACACCTTCGTGTTGCTTCCTCTCAATTAGGTTCAAATATTCTCAACACACTGTTCCCAGACACCCTCAGTTTAGGTTTCTTACTAAAATTTCGGTTGTTAATTCACTAATCAATCACGCCGTGCGTCACATGTTTTTGCTTTATCTCCGTGTTCCTTATGTTAGAACACACCAGAATGTTTAGGAATCCCCACAAGATGCGCGCGCTTCCTTTAAACATCAAGCGATGGATTTAATTGCTACACTGCCTCTAGCCATGTGTTGTGTAGCACACGGACGAAGAAACTGCAGAAACTATGTGAAAAGGGAAGGCCTCATTTCCTGCAGTACAGTGGAATAATGTGTCAGATGAACATGTTTCCTGTCTTTGCTAGCCAAGTGATGCAAAACGGTTACTCTTAATTCTGTCTCTGATCATAAAAATGCATAGAAAATGTTCTGCCCGCGAACATCAGCCAGTCCTACTGTACAGAATGAGCAGCACGCAGAATTTACTCTATGTTGGAATACAGAAAATATAACTAATTAATTTTCTAAAGTCGACTGGCTTGCCATTCTAGTTAAATGTTCCCTATAAAACTTTTAATATCACATCAAACCCTATCTCGAAAACGTCGTTAACGTTAAACGAAATTAAATAGATTATTAAATGATCTTCTCATTTAACACCATTACTTCCTATTCAAGGTAGATTAATGATTTGTTATGGACAATTGGTGGAATGACGTGGAAGAGGATAGTGGGAAACAGCTGGTGAAAACCTGTCACAGTGACAGATTGTACTAAACTTCCCACATGGACTGGTCTGGTAACTAACCCTGGCCTCAGCGGTGGGGTTGAACACTCACCGCATTAAAGCCATTATCATCTTAGGTTAAATAAATAAATAAATATATATATATAGAGAGAGAGAGAGAGAGAGAGATTCATATGGTTATTGTTTTTGCAGATGAGCAGAAATTAAAGTGGATTGACACTGGAAAACCTACAGGACACTATTGATTATATCATGAAATGAAGTAGAAGGACAAGTAGAATAAGAAGGAAAGAAAGAGAAGGAGATAATTCCTGAATTTCCCCAATAGTGTCGCAAGTTCTGCCTCTAGCACACACTGCAATTTATGAGAAAGTTCTGAATTGGAAAAGCCTATTACAAGAAAAGGCAGCCGTACTCGGGTGACTCATTTTAAGGGGCAGGAGTAAAATTAATTTTAAAGCAGATACTACGTATATGTAATTTAACATCGGCTACTCAGTGGCTGGAGGATCCAGGGTAGCTTAGCGACTAGGCTACGGAATGGATGTCGGAGGTATCTGGGTTCAATTACCTATTCTCCAAAGCATCCATCATCCAGACCGCCTCTGGGGTACGCCCAGTGTACCGCGCAAAGGATACCGCAGAGTAAAGAGTACGTGACTCGAAACTGGCCATTGAACAATAGCTAGTGCCAACACGGCGTTTATAAGTGCAGCTGAACGTTTAACTTTACATAATTTCTGGATCTACACTGACAAAGTCACCTTATCAACAAGGAGTCTGCCACAGCTGTGACTATGATAATTTCTGTCGTCTGGTATATAACAAGGTGTAAAGTGGTCCAGAAATACCGATGATTCAGATAAGATTTTCGCCTTTATAGTCAAGATAGACGTCATAAAATGACACTGGAAAACAAGCAGTTCTTTTACACATTATAATGATAACATTTGGTCAATTAAAATATAAAAATGTACAGAACTGTTGTTAAAATTAAGTATGAAGTGAAGAAGACACGGATAAAAAGAACAGGAGCATCTGATACTAGAACATTTATACGCCAAATAAAAATTTGTACATTTTATAGGATATACTTTTCTACACCAGGGCGAATCTGAGGTTTTTTGTTTGCGTATGGACAATAATTTACACTTTTATGTGACTAAACACCATACAGCTACATTTAACGTCGTCCCAGAAGAGCTAACCCTGCACATTAAACTCGAAAGAGCCATTAAATACAGGCATGAATGTGTTCTAACACAGCGTCCCATATATATAAATGAACAGTTGTCTTTATATTCTCCTAAATGTTCCCAGTAGCATTCAGCACAAAGATGTGTAAAATAAATTACTTTATTGCGTGGAGTGCGTGGAGTTGTTTAATGTCTACACATTGTCACTTCTTTCACAGTCGTTTCCCGTTCCTGTAGTTATTTTTACAGACTTTCTGATATATTTTTTGACGTTTTGCTGACCGTGCATCTCAGTATATTTATCTCAGTAATTAACCAACCTGATGCTCAAAAGTTTTGTTTCATAATAAGCTTATTTCATGCCTCTAAATGTTTCGAGCATATGTGCTCGAAACATGTAGAGGCATGAAATAAACTTATTATAAAACAAAACTTTTGTGCATCATGTTGGTTAATTACTGAGATAAATTTCTGATATATTTTAATTTTTGTATTGATTTTTGACATCATTTTTTTCGTAAATATTCTCGCGTGAAAAATCTCTTACTTGCCAGATTCATTTAACTGGATTAACTTGTTAATTTGGTTTATTCATTATTCACTTCCTCTAGGGTGATGTAGTACATTATATGCATGTATATAACATGTGTAAAAAATTCCTTTAATCTCATACGTGTTACATTTTTTCCCAACATATAATGTCTCTATTCTCAGTATATCACAATTCAAGTGTCTTTATAAAGCAAATGAAGCTTATATATTGTCTAAAAGGAGAAAGACCGTATCATGTTTCTTCCTCTCAGCAACATCGTCTTTCAGTGGTAAGTGCATCGTCTGCTGCTGAGTGGAATACAAAATGCGAGTTTGTAATTACGGAAGCGCGTGTACAGACTATTATCTGTAGGAGAGGGAGACTTACTAGATATAATCCCGAGATCTCGGTAGGGTAAGACTTTAAAAATTGGGTGTTATAGTTCTAGCCAGTTTGTGCGTGCTGAGTCTTCTCTTTCTGTTTATCCCAGGTTAGCGGTGTTTAGTACATACAGTGCATTAATCACTTATAAAGTTGTATGGATTTTCTCAAAATTACTTCCAAAACTTCATAGTAAAAATTGCAACTTTTATCTACTTACTTCTACAAAGCCAGATGTTTCACTCTAGACAGGTTTCTTTGGTTTACGTATGTTTGATAGTACTTGCATGTAGCATATAAATTAGTTTACTATAGTAGATATAACAATGTATATGTACATATGTACTGGGCCGGGTAACTCAGTCGGTATAGCGACTGACTACAGGCTGGACGGTTCGGGATCGAATCTCGGTGGGGACGAGATATTCCACCCGTGCAGACCGGCCCTGGGGCCCACCCAGCCTCCTTGCAAAATGGGTACCGGGTCTTTCCCCGCGGTAAAGTGCGGTCGGAGCGTGTTGCTGACCACTCACCTCCTTCTAGTGCCGCGGTCATAGAAGAGTAGAGCTATACCTCTACCCACCCTCTGGGCCACACCGGGTCTGTAACGGGATTACTTTACATTTACTTTTTTATATGTACATACATTTTCACGTTGTTACAGTTGCGTTTCAATGTGTATTGAGCTGTGAAGCAAAGCGTTGATTACCCGATGATCTGATATACCTATCACTTCTTGAATCCTTCACGATATAATAGATAGATGTTGTGACATAGTTTTGTAAGTCACGATCAGAGATCTCTAACGAAACTCTGCCCAAAAACATAAATACACCATAAGTGATAGCTTCAAAATGTTCCTGGAATCACTTTATTTTGAGACATACAAAACAATTCAATCAGTTAAACTACATTTTCTTCGAAAGTAATTATACGATTCTGCCAGAGGCTGTAGAGTTGTTGAAAATATATCCATTTTGTGAAATCTTTTCGGCTCTTCCGTCGCATTCATAATGCTCTCGGTAGCATCAAAAAAGCGCCATCCTGTCAATGCCTATTTCAGTCGAGGGAACAGATAAAAATCAGCAGGATCCAGGTCAGGAAATATTCTCCAGTTTTGTCACATTATTCTTTGTTGAGATATTATTGATGAAAACTTTCCGGGGAGGCTGGATCATTTTCTTGAAAGAGAAGCCAAGTCTTGGTTCTCTATTATTCGGGACGTTTCTTTCTGCTCTCATTCCTAAGGGGACAAAGGATGCCTGTGTACATTTCTTTATTCACAGTAGCAAGTTGTGTAAATTATAACTTTGAAATCCTGTAATTTATGCCAGCGAATCCCGGTAAATTTTTGAAGCTCTCTACTTACTTCTTAGCTGCTCGGAGTACAATGAAAGCTACCAGACGATCTCTTACATTCCATTTTAATAGTACGTAGTACTTTGGTTTTGTGGTGTCCGTATATGTTCTGCGTAGTGCTGAATTATACAAACATATTTCTTACTCTTTCGTGTCTGAAACCTGAGACATTAACATCATTATTGTTGTTGTTGTTGTTAATATTTGGCCTACCACTAAAATGTGTTGTTATATTTTATTTCAGTTGGAGGTTTCGTGTTATCATCACCCGATAATCAAACCTCAGGTATAAACTAAGAATACTGAAGATTTCAAACACTGTTGTTGTTTTGAATGTTGTTGGATATTCTTTCTTCGAGACTGAGACATTTCAAGATTTTAGAAATATTCTTCGCACTCAGGGTTTGCTGACAGTAATATTTCTATTGTTGTAAACTATTACTACACTGCTGTTGTTTCCTTTTCTAGTTTCAATTAGAAAATTCTGGATTTTGTTCAATATTCTAAGTTCTCATTATTATGTTTATTTAATCCTTTAAACGCCGAGTTTAATCCCTCCTGCCATCTGCTGCCATTATTAGCAGCTCACCATATTTTCCACGTTGGCGGGTTAAGGGTTAATTGTTGTTGTAGTAGCGGTGGTATTAGTGGCAATTATTCTTTTCAGGCGGTTTCGGAAAATTGCGAAAAGTGACAATTAGCTTCACCATGTCTGTCAGTCCTTCCGTATATCCGTCCGTCCACATGGAACTCAGGTCCCACTGGATGGACTTTCTTGAAATTTAATATTTTAACATTTTTCAATATTTTCTCAAGAAAAAAAATTCAAGCTTCTTTAATGTGTGACAAAAATGACGGATGCTACACGTGTATAGGTGCGAGACGTTGTGATGACACTTCTCGCAAATCTTCGTAGAGTAAGTAATTCTTCAGGGAAAGTTGTAGAAAAAATCAAAACGCATATTTTACGTTCGATAATTTTTTTTTTTTTGAAAATCATGTCGTGTATGAGGCATGTGGAAAAATACGGAAGAGCCAGACGGTTCGGTTATGTCAATATAATACGGCAAATGCGCCTTGCGTGCTCCATATGTAAGACTACACGTGCTCACCCGAAATGCGCCCTACTTATTGGTTTTTCACGGCAACAGTTGTTTGGCCAAACAGCCTCAATGTACACGTTTATACGTACATTTCCTGTTTAGTATGTTTTTGATATCCGTGCATGTTGCTGTTGTCCTATATGATTTCTTGTGTTGTTTATACTTTCTTCCAGCTTTATAATTTGTTCAGTTTCTTTTAATGTTGTTATTATTTCCACTTATTTACATTCTTATTCATACTTGCATTCATTTACTTAATCATTCGTTCTTTTATATTTATTTTTATTTATTTCACTGTTTTAGATCTCTATTTACTGTATTCAATACCGGAGTTCTTGTTTATTAGACAGACTGCAATTTATGACGTACCCCATTATATAGTGAGCAGAATTTACAAAGAAGTTTTGCTATCTACTTCTCTTACCTTTCATACAGTACAATTTAAACATTGCTTTCCATTTACGCATGTATACGGGGAAATAGATTTTTACCACCATAACAAATGTACGACTTTTCTTGCGCCGATTTTCATGAGCTTTACAGGTACTACTTTGGGCCTGTCGTTGATAGCAAATTGCAAACAGATATAAAATTAAATATCCAAGTTAGGACAGCAATTAATTGACGCTCTATGTCAAGCACGCCTGTCACTGTGCAGAAATTTACGAAACTTAAGAGACACTCAGTATTTTTTTAGACATCTTCTGTACACAAATATATTCAAATATGAAGATAAATGTGCAAATTACGCGGAAAATATTGTAGGTCATTAAGTAAATTGGGCAAAGATTGTTACGAAAGAAACAAGGGCTGAATGTTATTACGTGGAGATATTCTGCCTGTATAGAATTTTACCGAAACCCTTCGAGAAATATGGGAATTACGGTTTGAAATTCTTGACGTCTGTAAAGTGAGTATGTTTGTCACTGAGTCGATCCTTAGGAAAAATGTCATCTGCTCCATTACTGTTGCAAACACTCTTGTACAGAATTTTACGAAAATAATGCAAACCCTTAATTGTCGATATCAAGTTACACGTAGATATAGGTGCGAAGGGATCGAGGTGGTCTCCATTGAAGGATCTTTCATTATCTTGCACAGAACGTATAATTCCTGATCATTATTTTCAATTCTGTTAAAATCTGAAGGTGTAAATACAGATGCTACGAAGGCCTACGGCGTTGAACGGCGGTGTATAGTCACTCATTTTTTACCTCGACACCAAACAAGGGGAAGTTTCCAATTTATTCCGAAAGTCACTTTTTATTATGTAAGATGGTATGTTCTGCTGTTAGCAAACACGCACGAATTCTGAGAAGAAAATAATGTCTCCTGTTCATCTTAGAACTTTAATTCAAAATTTTTTCAGTTATTAGACGTCGTATTGGTGACCCTAATATAATCTGAATGCGAATTTTTACCATCGTTCGAGGAAGGAAAGTAGTTACAAGAGAAAAATAAATTTGATAAACTTTTCTCCATTCGATTTGTATTTCTAAGAATCAGACCAACAAAATTACTGTTTGGTGTCCTTATCCCCTTGTACATGTTAGTAGACATCTGTTTTTATTATCAGCGCTCACATAACACATTACATTATGCATTCGTTTATCTTCTACAAAATATTTCGACTGTCTATATCGGTCATTATTAGGTAGAATTGCAGTAATATATATATGGAAAAGTGTACCCAAGTGGAGGTCTCTCCTACACAGCTAATAGGTTTAAATATATATATTTATATATATTGACTATTATTACCAATAGAAAAATAAGAAAAGAATTAAAAAAAAAGAAAAGTCTTATGCAATGGCAGTTAGAAATTGTAAACACAAAATTATTGAGTTTTAAAAGGAAACATTTTCTTCGGTTCTCTTCGTCGAGAGTGTAGCGTAAGTCTACCAGCTGACCAGCAGGGTTAGACGAGATCTTAGTTGATATTTCTTCCCGTATTCCTTGAGATAAAACACGTACATTTTCTTACTGCATTACGTTCAAAGTTCTTAGATAGTTTTCTGCGTATGGAACACCCTGTGTTTCAATGGATGTTGCTAAACTCTACGACTCGTTTTATTGTGCGCAAGGAACTACACATCCATCTTTTCCGAAGTAGTAATAATTATTGTTTGAAAAATATAAAGTTTGTTAAAAATAACTTACTGGAAGATTGTCGTGAAGTTTCAATATGTCTTATTTAAACAATCTTATGTAAAAAATAGTAATATAGATTTATTTACATATGAGTTATTCTACTTTATTTTTCTTTTTTTAAAAAGGCAAAGTTTTGAAGTTTTACGAAATTTACAGGGCTTACGAAACAATTATTAAATAACAAATTGTTGAAAGAATAGTCACAGTTATTGTGTATACAATGTGAAGACTGTGTTTGTGCCACTGTTTTGTTGTAGGTTATGTGTTTAGTCCACTGCTAAATACGATGTAATGGCAGTACCTATCGATCAATTGAAACGCTGCCAGGGTTGACGTAATTTACTTCTAGTTTCAAAAATTTTATTACAAATTAATACAGTTGACATTTAATTGGTTGTTCTTATGAGTTTCTTTGTAAATATAAAATTTCTATAACATTCATAAAATTTATTCTCTAATAAATTTCGCTACCTCCAAGATGTTTTCAAATGTCGAAAAGAATGGTGACATTCCTGCAGATGTAAAAATTTTGAAACTTGATTTTGCTGTTTACATGTAAGATAGGTAATATTCTTTAAAATAAATTATTGTTATGTTACTATAACACAAAAAATCTGCCCAATTGAAGGATGGCTTGAGAAAAGACTTTACTATAGGGAGCAGCAAGTGTCTGCTGTTTTGTTTTTGATGGAAGCCATCCCGATGTTTTTCGCTAGGAACTGTAATAACAGAAGTACCGTCAAACACACGTAGTTTTTATTTTATTTTGTTCTAATTAAATTGGCAACATTTTTCGGTCCTATTGGGTCATCATCAAGCTTTCACTATGAACCAGTTAACTATAAAGCTGTGTACATTCTTGGGATCCCAAACAATGTCTACAAATAATAATTATAAACAGTTCAGTGTCTAATAGCCTAGTTAAATAATAAAATTCAGAATGCGCAAAATTTCATTAGTTGCAAAACAATAAAATATATTAATAAAACTTGTATGATGTGTAAGTACCTCAGAAGTGGTGTAAGTTATATCCAACTTAGAGCGGTTGCAATGTGAGGCATGTCACCTGAATTACGTATGTATCGTGGACCCGGCGTTTGGTATATTCGGCCTGGAGTGAAGTACGTCGTCTGTCTTTCAAGCACGATAGGTTTGTACCGGGGGATAAAGTTGGCTTAGATGTATATCACCGTCTCCTATGGGCTAACAGATATCTGTATTGTAGTACAATCCCTTGGTTCAGTCGTGTAGGGACCGGTGTACATATAAACACACTTATTTTAATTATTACAGACCCAAAGAAGACGATATATCTCCAATACAGTTCACACACACACACACACACACACACACACATATATATATATATATATACCTGAAAGAGCACGCACAATCACCGAACCAGGCTCAGTAGGGTACAACGTCTTATATGAACGAAAACCGTAGTGCTGATTCCGCTTCAACGTAGAGACTACCTTCTTCCATATGTAATTAATATTTATATGTAAGCCGGTCCCTACACGACTGAACCAATGGATTATACTACAATACAGATATCTGTTACGCTATAGGAGACGGTGATATACATCTAAGCCAACTTCATTCCCCGGTACAAACCTATCGTGCTTGAAAGACAGACGACGTACTTCACTCCAGGCCGAGTATTCCAAACCCCGGGCCCACGATACATACGTAATTCAGATGGCATACCTCACATTGCAACCGCTCTAAGTTGGACATATCTCACACCATTTCTGAGATACTTACACTTTCTACATGTTTCATTAATATTTTTTTTTTGCAAATAATGAGATTTTAAGCATTCTGCATTTCATTATTTAACTAGGCTGTTAGACATTGAACTGTTTATAATTATTGCTTGTAGATATTGTTTGGGATCCCAAGAATGTATGCAGCTTTATAGTTCACCGGTTCATAGCGAAGGCCTGATGATGACCCAAATAGGGACGAAACATGTTGCCAATTTAATTAGAATAAATTAAAATAGAAACTAATTTATTTGACGGTTCTTTTATTATTATAGTTCCAAGTTTCTGCTCAATTTCTTGCATATCAGCGCGAAATTGTTAGGCGACATTTCCAACAAAATGGCAATCATATTTTATTCACTCCATAAACGTTGTATGATTGCCATTAATTTTGGAATTGAAAGTAATTTTGAAATTTTAACTATAGTTAACATATTTCTAATAAATATTTCCCTTTTATCTGAAAAGTAATATAAATGGATATTATAAACTGCCACTGAATAATCAATCATTTTCCAGAAAATGTGAAACGAAAGTTCAGAGCTCTCTCTTGTAGATAACTCCTGTTTGGAAACTAAATTAAACAGTGGGTTTTACATAAGTCTACAAGTTGCGGTTAACCTGTTTTGTATAATGCAGGAACTTGGTAAATCTTGGAAAGTTGTATGTGCCTACGCAAAAGATAGATACAAACGTTTCTGTACAGCTACAGAGACTTTGGGTTTAATACTTTTTCTAATATCGATCAGCCTTTCATGATGCAATAGGGAATAATAACGCATTCTTCCCGAACTGATGATTCACCAGTGCCATCAGTCTATTCCTACAGGAACAGTAGAAAGCAGAACGAGGGTAACGGTTTTATCTTTAACATCAAAAATCAGGACGTGTCAGCATTCTTCCGATACTTTTGCGTTAAAATAAAGGCGTTAGAGATTTTTCGTGTGAGACGCACACGCGAATCAAGATCGTGTTGCAGCCAGAAGAAACAAACGGCACTAATAGCAAAGGCTGCCACTAGACATGAGCCTAACCAAGTTCCATTCACATACGTGTGTCATTCTCACAAAATAACTCCTGAACTTAAAGTTGTATGTTAAGTGCCCGCCTGCTCCTTTGGTTCGATTTCCAACAAGTCCTGCACTAAATCTTCTAAATACTTACCTTACAATTCTTAACAAATTTCTAAAATCCTAATAATTGACCAACTTAATGCACAAATTCTTGTTTTATAATAAGTTTATTATATTCCTCTACATGTTTCGAACACAATAGTGCTCGAAACATGTAGAGGAGTATAATAAACTTATTATAAAAGAAGAATTTGTGCATTAAGTTGATCAATTATTAGGATTATACTGAGATTTACAGCCAGTTACACATCAAAACTTCCTAAACAGTTGTTGTTCATTCTCTTATACTATTCTTACTTCACTCGGTGGTCTGTAAAAGTAACCGCGATATTCGTTTTTTTGTTTGTCCGTGACCTGTTATGAGGGACTAAACTGACTGACTTCCATGAAATTCGATAAGGAAATTCTTTGCAAAGAATGTATTGTTTTGTCTATAAAGCCTCATTTTCGTGAAAATCGTCTCAGTGCACCTCGTAATTTTCTACCCAACACTTTTCACTTTTTTGATAATTTGGGAGAAATTCGGTATAAGAGATCTCCCTCTGTAGAATTTCATGAATATCTGCACTGTAAAGGACTGCTTTACTTGAAGGTGAAATTAATATTTTTCCCGCATTTTATATATTCTCCGTCAAAGTTGATCATAATTCGGTACATTAGGCACCTTCAGATATAAAATGAGCGTTGTTGAGAAACTCGGTGCTGTTAAAATCTTCCTTCACTCAAGGGAGGAAAATAATTTCTACACCTAATAATCATTTGTGAATTTCGTACTGATAAAGCATGGGTTCTCTTGGGTATATTCAAATTTTCCTTGTTATTGTCGTCTCTGCACTAGGTAGAATATATTAACCCTTTAAAGACGGAGCGCAAACTGCTTTATTTAACCCTTATCTCGCTAAAGAGGAGAATATGGTGAGCTCCTAACAATGCCAGCAAATGGCAGATGGGATTAAATTCGACGTTTTAAGGGTTAAAGACCCAGTTCGTACCGTGCAGTAAATATTTTTCATCTCGTTTATAAAAACTAATCAGTTTATATTATAGGAGGCAGAATTCGCTGTCTGTCCTGAGACAAATACAAAACAAATAAATACAGTGTGGGCAGAATGTCAATTTTAAAATTTTAAACCTGTTGGTTTACGCAACTTGTAGGCTATAAAAGGTTAATTTTCATGTTCCCATGACAAGCCTTGACTCAGATATGTCATGAAATCATTACGTTTTATTTCTTAATATTTTTATCTCTTAATTCTTCTTCAGTTTCCTTGTCCATGTAGATAAAATATGAAGTTTATGATTAAACAGGTTAAAGTTTTAAGGTGGTAATTAACGTTACTTCAAGATACCATGCTGCCCTTCGCCTGCATAATGTGGAATATCACTAATATCTTCAGAAAAGCTAATAGCCTGATACCTATTCGAATACTTTATATTCTGCTTATTCATAAACTTAGATTATTAATAATTATTAATGGAAGTTAATCCTGCATTTTAAAGAGAAATTTACACATATATTTACAAAGATACCACGTAAAATATTTGAAAACTAATATACAATATATTGCTATATATGAAAAAGTGACTGGAACAATTTTCTTTAAATTTATCTCATAAATCACAACTATTTTATTAAATAATACTCGATCCTTTACGTAATACTGATATACAAATCTGTTTTATACATCTAATTATCAGACATGTTTCAGAATATTTTATCCAGAAAAAGAACATTCTTTTTAATGAATTTAACATTTCTGACATTTAAAGCAAAAAAAGAAAAAACTGATCATTAATATGACGAAATAAGAGACAATACCTTCATCGTCATTACCGCTGATACTATCAGTCCTGTCTTCCTTATTAATATCGTTCATCCAAACACGATCACCAGCAGTGGCAGCCTGGTTCTGTAGAAACTCCGCAACATTTTTGATAGGCGTATAAAGATCTACCTGCCTGAGAGCATTATGTAAGCAGTTCACGTAACCCTTTGCTTACGTCAGCAAATTCTCCCGGGGAAGGGCTTGTCACATGAGGAATACACTCTTCGTTTCCTGATGTCGTATAATATTTGATATATTCCTTCGAAGTGTCGAGATTGAATGTAATGATTACTGATTTTGATTACTGAATTGCGAACATTTTCAAGACGTGATTTTTAATTACTTATCGTAAATCGTTTGTAAGTTTCTTTGTATTGCAACAAGAATGAATAGCTTGAATTGTGAATTCAGAGACATGTGAATGGACAATATGAAAATTCTTAACATTTAGTGCATCTTTTCCTTGGGTGTTAGTCGTTACACCTTAAATTGAAATATGTCTTATTATCCAGATCGGCCTCTGGACTTTGTGACTCAACATTTTTCTTGAGTAACAAAATACTATCCATTAAAAAGTTTCAATTTCCCTACATTTTACTTGTCTTGGATAACATTTTTTTCAAAACTGTTTATTCATCTAGCGTACACATGTTTATAGAAAAGCAGACGAGTTGAAAATAAGTCCCAAAACATTTTTTGGTTTCTTTTAACAATTAGCGAAATGTTGAAATTTTTAATTTGCTTATCTCGTTTTCATCACCAAATTATTAAGGAATTGGGAAATCTTGTAGCTCGTATAGTGTAATACATTCTCATAAAGATACACTCTGTGACTCTCATTTTGAACTTAGGAAGGCGTCACTCTGCAATTTATCAAAGCTATTTCAATAAAGAAGCTTTTGATCAGGCAGATTAGTCCCCACTCTTCTGCTTTGCGTATTTCATCTTTAATTATGTACTATATTTATTTATGAATGTGTTTGATTTGTATACCATTTCTTGTTTTGTGTTTAAAATACGCAAATCTATAGACCAGATTTTATCATTAAAAGTAAAATTAATTTCCATCATAAAAGCTGTATTTTATCGGTTTGTAATTAATTAATTAACTTTTCTTGCTACTTTTATACATGGCGAAATTTAGCCCACGGTTATGCAATAACAAGTCTTATTAAAACTGTCTCTCATAACATAAGACACAATTCGTTATACTTTACAGCCTAAAACAACATAAACAATTGTATATTCAGTATACTGTCTTACATGTATAATTACTACGTGTCTCGGTCTATGCTTATACCGTCCTGAAGTTACAAAATTTACAAAAGTTTTGGGGTTTTATTTTTCACTCTTATCCTATTATTATATGGAATATTTTTACATGACAACATCTCTAAAAAAAGAAGGGCCCTTTACTTGCTGCTTACTTGTTAATTATTTTCTTTATGTCAATATTTCTGTATTGGTATTATGGTCTTAGCATAGACCGAAACATTTAGTATACATCAAGGGCATTATATTAGATACATAAGAGTTTGTGTTGTGTTAAATTGTGACATATGTTCTGTCATTATTTAAAACAACGGGTTGGCATCCATAAAGGTAATGTATATACGCATGCCCAAAATTCTATTATACCACACAAATTTTAACATTCTTGGCAGATAATAACTCCTTGTCTACTTTGTGATATTTACAGATTGTTATATAATGCACACTACACAAAGACAAAGAAGGCTTCCTTACCATTGGGTGTATTCATTTCTTGCTGAATTCTTCCCTTTTTTTTAAACTAAGTTTTAGACAGAAACTTTAATTTTGAGCGAACTATCAGGCAAAGATCGATAAAGCTTGTAAGTTGTAAAATTGTAACTAACACGACAGAAAGAGAGAATGTGACACCAAAGGATTTCGTGCTTTGAATATGAATGAAGTGTAAAAACGATTCCCCAGCTTTGTAGCTGAATTTCTTCCTAAGGTTCAAACAAGAACCACAAAGCCGTTAGTCACTAAACAACAAGAATAAAATGAAAAGTGTTGCCGTTAATTTTAAGGCTGTTGGCTAAAAGTTGACTATTTCAAATTGTAATTTATTTCCCCTTTTACTGCGTGACAACAGGACACATTTCCTTCATTGACAGAGATCAAAGGGAACCGTGTTTTGAGTATACAATACATAGTTAGACTCTTTTCCTGTGGCTGCTAAATCCAACGCATGAATAATAATTAACTGTAATATGAAAAATTCAAAGCTTTTATCTGCAATGGTGAGGGATGTAAGTACTCTGCAACATCCTCCTTTAGGAGCTCATAGCTTCTTAGATATGCAATAAAATTCCCTCCTCTCTTAAAAGATAGGAATTTCAATGAGGTTTCCAAGAACTCACTGTTGTTCCTATTCTGAACTATTCAAATCCAAATTGCAAGATTATACATTTCCTTTAATAATTTAATTCAGTGTAACCTATATGAACCTGGGCCTGCTAAGTGGTCTTTAGCTTCTGACATTTCGAGTTTAACTAGGTACTATAAACCACAACCAGAAACCACCATTGGACAAAACTAAGAGGCACTGTAATGATTTCATCACAAACCCTATTCGTTACAAAAGTAAATTCAGATTCCTTCCTAGAAATTCCATAACCCATAATTTTACATTGAAAGTTTCTTAGCTCTGTACCAAACCGCACGCCACAAACTGTGGGCTGTCCGCTCAATTCATTCAGCATACTCGCAGCTACCGTTCATGTCATCAATCAGCATCTAAAAACGCGCTGTGTTGTGGTGCATAATAGTTTTACTATGCCTGGAAACACCTAAAGCAAAGTTTAGAACCTAATTCCCTATGACATTCTATTTTTAAGGTTCTGGAGTGGAATTTTAATTATGAATGCACTTGAAAACGGATAGACAGGCGTCGTGCGTGACTCATTTCAGTGACTTTTCGTATTCAGTGAATATTGTGGTAATGTTGTTAAGTAGGATACGAACGATTGTTTCGAAACTACTCAGACATTTTAGACATTTTCACACTCATGTTTGTAAGAAATGAATAATAAAGTTTAATATACTTTAATAGTACAGTAATTTCTACATTATACGAAATTTGAGGCTCTTACGGCCGTTAATATTAAGGTTGGTTATTTTCTAAACGTGATTCCTCGGTTAGATAAATACACGGTGTGATTCACGAGGAAAGGTCAATATTTCAAAAGGTGATGTATTCGGTCATTGTGAAATGAAAGTTTGTATGGTAAAAAAGGTAAAGTGCACCGTTGTACAGGCACTGAGGCTCTGTATAGGCCGTATGGCCCATAGGGAGAGTAGTGGTATAGCTTTACTCTTTCTTGACCACGGAACTAGAAGGGTCAGCCGCTCTTTACTTCCAGCAAAGGCCCCGTACCCATTGTACAGGAAGTTGGGTCGGCCCCAGGGCCGGTCTAGGCAGGTGCCGAAAATCTTGCCCCCCACCGGGATTCAATCCCCGGATCGTCCAACCCGTAGCCAATCGCTATACCGACTGAGCTACCCGGCCTACAAAGTTCATATGATCATGTTTCAAATTCTGAGCGGTGAAAGTACAGCCGTTTGAATTTACAAATACAAAAGAATTGTTAATGGTAATAAAGAAAGAGAATATGGTTACTGTTATTTTGTTTTAACTCTTAACTTAACGTTTGAATGGCAAGTTTATTGCACAGAAATGACAAATTTGTTAGAGTTTACGGCGAATGTTTAAAAATCCTAAATTCTGCTTCAATGTACTTTGCAGCTCGCGTGGGAAGATCGCGTTTTGTTCCTCTGAGTTTTATCTTCACATTTCTTTATGCGGGCAACAGCATCCAAAAAGCGTGCGTGCAATGCGTCTCGAGTATCCACGTTTCTTGTGTAAACTTCGCTCTTAATCCAACCCCGCCATAGCTAAAGAAGATAGGGAAGAAATGTGAGCACTAAATTCGAACAGCTGTATCTGACTAACCATTCATAAATAGACATATGTTAGTAGAAAATTTCTTCTCACGACGACCTATATTATCAACTCAGGAATAATGATCTTTCCTCCTGAATTTCCTTGAAAATACAGTATTTTTCCTAGAAGCATCGGCAAATTTTTACCGTAAATAACTAATGTAGTGTGTGTGTACTCGTCTAACACAACTATATTTATTGGTAGAATATAAAGTATTTTCTACATAAGGTACAACTACATGTTTCGGCACTTGATAATGGCCATCTTCAGATTGTACATGAAATACTTATTAAGCAGTTATACAAAACATACCTGGGCTGTCTATATGGGGTAGGGAGGGAGTAAAGTGGGCAGGAGATCTCGTATCTGTCAGAAAGGTTGGATATTATTTTTAAATGGGGGGGGGGGGTCCATGCTCTTACC
>Ga0123357_10001956_pt1 | contig 22498 bp, 17 predicted proteins | sample TergutEmb28metaG_FD_89873 | JGI IMG/M metagenome (GOLD analysis project Ga0123357, IMG submission 89873) | Embiratermes neotenicus P4 segment gut microbial communities from Petit-Saut dam, French Guiana - Emb289 P4 | ecosystem: Host-associated > Arthropoda: Insects > Digestive system > Gut ... | reverse complement strand
GGCCATGGCAACCCGCCGGATGACACTGACCCGCCGGTGGATTCCCCGCCGGACACCATCACGGTGCCCGCCGACGTCAACCCTGCGCTGACGGTGACGAAGACGGACGACCTGTCCGGGTTCTCGTCCCCGGTGTTTGCCGGTGACAAGATCGGCTACAAGGTCAACGTCAAGAACAGTGGCAATGTCACGTTGAAGAACGTGACGGTCAACGACCCGCTGGTTGGCGGCGACATCACTGCCGACTGCGCATGGCCGGGCACCACAGGCAAGTTGATCCCAGGTCAGACGGTCGTGTGCACAGCGTCCTACACGCTGTCGCAAGACGATCTGGATGCTGGCAAGGTGCTCAATAAGGCTACTGCGACTGGCTATGACCCGGACGGCACGAAGGTGTCTGACACGGGTGAAGTGACCACGGATCTGACCAAGACCCCAGGTTATGGGCCCAAGATGAAGACGAAGAAGACGGCCGATAAGTCCGGTTTGTCTGACCCGCCCCAGGTTCTCGATCCGATCGTCTACACGATCACTGCCACCAACCTAGGTAACGTGACGTTGACAGGCGTGACGGTTGAAGACGCGTTGCTGGGTGGGGACATCACCTCGTCTTGCACGTGGCCGACCCCGTCCAAGCCGGGCGTGCTGTTGCCGAAGCAGACTGCGACTTGCACGGCGACCTACCTGTTGACGCAGGACGATTTGGACAACGGTCAGGTGACCAACACGGCCATCGGCAAGGGCACCCCGCCGTCCACCCCGGACAACCCAGACCCGGACCCGGAACCAGATGAGGACACAATCACCACCGACGTGCCGTCGGCACCGGGCCTGACCATGCACAAGAGCGCTGCCGACGCGGCGGGTGACCCGATCACGGAATTGGTCGCCGGCGAGAAGGTCTACTACTCATTCGTCGTCACCAACACTGGCGATGTGAGGGTCTCGGCCATCGGCATTCATGAGACGGACTTCACTGGCACGGGTACCATGCATATCGGTTGCCCGACTAACACTTTGGAGCCCGGTGATTCTGTCACCTGCACCGCCACTTATGTCATCACTCAAGACGACGTCGACGCGGGCACCTTGAAGAACACGGCTGTCGGTTACGGCAACCCGCCGGATGACACCGACCCGCCGGTGGAATCCCCGCCGGACACGGTTGTCGTGCCCGCCGATGTGCAGCCTGCACTGACGGTGACCAAGACGGCTGACCTGTCCTGGTTCTCAACGCCGGTGTTTGCTGACGATCCGATCGGTTACACGGTTGAGGTCAAGAACTCCGGCAACGTGACGCTGAAGAACGTGACGGTTGATGACCCGCTGCTTGGCGGCGACGTCACGGCCGACTGCGTATGGCCGGGCGTTTCGGGCAAGTTGATCCCAGGCCAGACGGCCTCCTGCATGAAGGCTTACTCCTTGACGCAGGAAGATCTTGATGCCGGCAAGGTGACGAACAAGGCCACCGCCACTGGTTATGACCCCGACGGCACGAAGGTGTCCGACACTGGTGAAGTCACCACGGATCTGACCAAGACCCCGGGCTATGGGCCCAAGATGAAGACGGAGAAGACGGCCGACAAGTCCGGTTTGTCCGATCCGCCTCAGGTCGACGATCCGATTGTCTACACGATCACTGCCGCCAACATAGGTGATGTGACGCTGACGGGCGTGACGGTCGAAGACCAGTTGCTGGGCGGGGACATCACCTCGTCTTGCACATGGCCGAACCCGGCGAAGCCCGGCGTGCTACTGCCGAAGCAGAAGGCCACTTGCGGTGGGACCTACCGGTTGACGCAGGACGATTTGGACAACGCCGAGGTGGCCAACACGGCCATCGGTACGGGTACCCCGCCGTCCACACCAGACGACCCGGACCCCGAACCCGAGCCTGACGAAGTCACGATCGTCACGCCTATTCCCTCGGCACCTGCGATCAGTCTGACCAAGACAGGCGCCTTGAGCACGACACCGGCCCATGCCGGCGACACGGTCAGGTGGGGCTTCGAGGCCAAGAACACTGGCGACGTCAACCTGACGAACGTGTCGATTACCGACTCGCTGACAGGGCTGTCATCCATCACGTACCACTGGCCTGGTCCGGTGGGCGTGTTGAAGCCCGGTCAGGTAGTGACCGGTGAGGCAACATACCTGTTGACTCAGCCAGATATGAACGCTGGACATGTGCTCAACCAGGCGAAAGTCACCGGCACGCCGCGCAAAGGCCCGGCTGTAACCGCAAATGGCGAGAAGGATGTCACCATTCCTCAGGCTGGCACCTTGACCATGAAAAAGATCGCCAGCGAGGCTGACGGTAGCCCGGTCACCGTACTGGTCGTCGGTGACACGATCCACTACAGCTTCGTAGTGACCAACGACAGCAATGTGACCGTCACCGGTATCAGCATCAATGAGACGAGCTTCACCGGTACCGGCACCATGTCGGCTGTGGACTGCCCGTCCACCACGCTGACACCCGGCGCTTCCACTACATGCACCGCCACCTACGTCGTCACCCAGGACGATGTTTATGCCGGTACCCTGACGAACACGGCTGTTGGCCATGGCAACCCGCCAGACGTGGACTCGCCGCCGGATACCGTCACGGTGCCTGAAGACCAGAAGCCAAGCCTGGCTCTTCACAAGACAGGTGCTTTGGCGGCTGGCGCCACAGGTGTGGCCGGTGACATTGTCGAGTACACGTTCACCGTAACCAACACCGGTAACATCACGGTCAAGAACATCTCGATCGACGACAAGATGATCGGTTTGTCCAACGTCACATACCACTGGCCAGGCCCCAACGGCATGTTGACACCAGGTCAGCAGATGACGGCTACAGCCACCTACACATTGACACAGAAGGACGTCGACGCCGGCGGGGTGCACAACGCCGCCACCGTCTGTGACAATCAGGCGGTCTGTGACGATGACTCCACCGATGTGCCGGTGACGGCTCGTCCAGAGTTGGAACTGATCAAGACAGCTTCCATCAATGGCGGCCCAGCCGATAACGCCCTTATTGGCCAGGTGATCGAGTACAAGTTCAAGGTAACCAACACCGGCAATGTGACGATGTCGAGCCTTAGCATCATTGAGCAGCAGTTCACAGGTGCAGGCCAGATGTCGGGCATTGACTGCTCGGCTACAACGTTGGCACCGGGTGAGGTTATGTACTGCACGGCCAGCTACACGGTGACACAAGGCGATGTGGATGCTGTACAGGTGAAAAACACGGCTGTGGCCCAGGGCACACCGCCCGCGGTGCAGACCGACCCGTCCACCGGCAAGCCGGTTTTGGGCAACTGCCCGACCTGCACGCTGACGACGCCAAGTCCCATCACCTCCAACACGGGGACTGCTCTCGTCACCATGGATCCGGACCCAACTCTAAGTATGGTCAAGACCGCCAACGTGGCGACGTTCACTGCGGGCACGGTAATCACCTATACCTTCAAGATCACCAACACCGGCAACCTCACGATTTCAAATGTGAACGTTGCTGAAGGTGTCTTCACGGGCTCCGGTCGCATGTCCAGCATCAAGTGCCCAGCGACCCCATCGCTGGCGCCAGGCCAGGCGGTGGTTTGCACGGCCACCTACACGGCCACTTCGGCCGATGTGGCTGCGGGAGTGTTGGGCAACACAGCAACAGCAATTGGTGATCCGCCGAACAACGGCATCACACCACAGAACAAAGTCCAGTCGCCACCGTCTGCGGTGACGATTCGGGCAGCGACCGTGGTAGTCCAGACAGGCGGTATTCCCGCGGCAAGCGCTGGGGCGGCGCTACCGATTGGGTTGGCTGTCTTCGGCCTGCTGGTCCTGGGCGCGAGCCTCCTACTCGCGCCGAAGACAAGGCAACGTCGATACATGCCTCACCGGTAGGACTACCGCATTCGAGCCGGGCTGACGTGCCAACAAGGTCCACCCTCTTCCTTGGATCAAGTTGGTTGGTCAGCCCGGCTCTATTTGTAGGTCCACTAGGCATCGGAATGGGCTAGCATGAGTGCATCCATACGTACGTAAGGAGGCTCTCATGGCAAATCTTCTTCAAATAGAGACTGAACATGGCGAAACGGTTGTGTTCGAAGTCGACGACACAGAACCGGGGCCTGTCGGTCTTGCTCCAGGAGAAGTGATCCCGAAACTGGACGCAAAGCTTGAAGACATCTTGGCGGGAATTAGGCCTGCTGCCGCCAAGGTGGTGGACGTATTCAAGGACCTTGGTCCCGATACATGCCAAATCCAGTTCGGAATCACGATCACCGCGGCGGCCGGAGCAGTCATCGCAAAAGCCGGTGGATCTGCGAACATCACCGTGACGCTCACCTGGGCAAAACCGAGCTCCTAGGCAACGACCACAGGGTTGACGTCGGGCAAGTTATAGATGGCCAGGGTTGATTCCCCAGCCCGCAGCCGTTCCATGTACGCGGCCTCGGCCGTTTCACGCCGCAGGGAGGCGTCCACTACTTCGTCGATTCGGCCTGCCGGTATGACGACGACACCGTCGGCGTCCCCCACCACGAGGTCGCCGCGGGTGATCGTGATGCCGCCGATGGTGATTGGCTCGCCGAGACTGCCGTCCCCATGGGGGTCCTTGACGGTGCCGGTGATGCACACCCGCTCGGAGAAGACGGGCCAGCCTAGGCCGATCAGCTGCTGGGAATCTCGAACCCCGCCGGCTATCACAAGACCGGCCAGCCCGCGGGCAATAGCCGCCACGGTCAGAATCTCGCCCCAATAGCCATGCTCGAAACCGCCTTGGACGTCGACCACGAGAACATCACCAGGCTGGGCGGCGTAGACCGCCCGGTGAATCCACAGGTTGTCACCCGGCGGCATCCGGACGGGGAAAGCCGTGGCACACAAGTGCATGCCGGGGTCAAGCGGTTTGATGGTGGACGGCAGCGCACCGATTCGGCCGGCGGCCTCATGGACCGTGGCGGAAGCCAAGTCCGGCAGGTTTTTGGCCACCGCTACTACCCCTCGCTCGGCTCGACGTGATGCTGCAGGTCGTGGTACCCAACGATCTTTCGCGCCTCAACCAGCGGCGTCCCGGCCTCAACCTCTTGCCGGATGCGTTCTTCGGACTGCTCGATCTGTTCGGCGGCCTGAAGTACCTCGTCAATGCGGGTCGCTGGAACAATGACGAGCCCGTCCCCGTCCCCGAGAAGATAGTCGCCGGGCTCCACCCGGATGCCACCGATCGACACGGCCACCTGGGTTTCTTCCACCTGGACGCGGTCCTTGCCCGTGCGCATCCAGTTGCCGCGGGAGAAGATCGGGTAGCCCAGGCTTAGGCTGCGCCCGATGTCACGGCACACGCCGTCGATGACCGTCCCCGCCACGCCCCGCTTGCTGGCCGTGACGGTCAGCAGGTCGCCCCACACCGTGGCGTCCAGGCGTCCCTGATTGTCGAGGACGACGACATCGTCTGGGCCGAGATCATCAATGTAGTCACCGACGGTGCCTCGCACCTGGCCGATTGGTCCGTAGCGAAGCGTCCATGCCCTTCCGACGATGCGGAACTCGCGGTCAACCGGCTTGATGCCCAACGCCTGGCCGGGAATTCCCAGTTTGTCCAAGGCGTCTGAAACCCCCGAAGTGGATAGTGCGCCCAAGCGGGCGATGTTTTCTGATGTCGTCATCGCGACGTCAACTCCTCGTATGTTTTGCCCATGACCTCCGTCACAGGCTGTCCCTGTTCGATAGCTTCTGCCATTGCCGCCTCGGTGGCGGCGATCCCCTCGGCTGTGGAAATGACCTCTTCCGCGCGGGCAACCGGGATGAATGCCACCCCGCCCCTGTCGGCGATCACCAGGTCGCCAGGTTCGACCCGGCACCCAGCGACATCCACGGGTTCGTTCCACGACAATTCAGAGGTCCGTGTGCGCGCCGTGACCGGTGTTCCGATCAGCGCCCACACAGGAAAACCGACCTGCTCAGCCTCAGCGAGATCCCGAGCAGCACCGTCTACCACAACCCCCTCGACTCCGCGCGCTCTTGCCGCGCGCGAAAGAAGACCGCCCCAGCCGGCGCAGTCCGTCCTGCTTTGATGGCCGACGACGATGACGTCGTCCGGACCGGAGGCGACCACCGCGGCCGTGCCCAAATGACGCCCACTGGCGGGGGTTCCCGGTGAGGGAACCCCCAGCAGCACGGTGACTGCGTTACCAGCCACCATGCCGCCTCCAGCTAGAGGCTTCAGATGCGACATCGCCGCTCCGGCGATTCCACACCTATCCAATGCGTCAGACACGGCACACGTGTCGAGCCGGCGTAAACGATCAGTTAGCGAACTCATCTGAAACCTCCATCCGGGGTTGCCATCGTCATCAGCTATTAGCTGAAGATGCCGAAGGCCAAACCGCAGCCGGTGCCGGCTTCGGTACGGATAACATCAACGTACTCATACCAGTTGAGCTTTGCGTCACCCATGGCCGCACCGACCAGAATCCAGTTGCGTCCTTCTGAGGTGCCGCCCTGCAACAACTCCGGCGGAATGGACGTCAAGGTGTCCCAGTCCTGGTTCTTCAAGCCGTCGAGCAGCTTGATGTCGAGTTCCTCGTCGACGACGAAGTGGCTGACGCCACCCGACGCGATGATAGCAACGCGGGCGTCGATCGGTGACTCGTCAAGAGCCTTGCGAAGGGCGCGACCGATCTCGAAGCAACGCTTCGGCGTCGGCTGGTTCGGAGCCCAGAAGCAGTTGACTGCGATCGGGATGACGGGAACCAGGTCAGGCATCATCAAACGGCTCATGATGAAACCAAATGCGTGACCATAGCCGTCAGAACCGCCCAGCCAGCCGATGTCGACACCCTGGTCGTTGAGACGACGGGCGAGATCAGTCGCCAGTTCCGGAGAACCCTTGAAGGGGTGCGGCTTGTCTTTCCAGTAGCCGATGGCTGCCGTCTTGCCGAACTCCGACGTGTTGAAGGAGCCGACCATCTCGTCAACACCCGTGTTCATGTCGGCAGCGCCACCGATGGCGATGGCCGGCTGATTGCTCGGGGAGAACATTTCAGCTTGGTCGTCACCGACGATGATCACGACGTCGGGCTTGGCGGCAGCGAGGGCTTCCTTGATGTGGTCAAGCGCGGCTTGAGCCTTCTTCTCGTCCTCATCCCACTTCTCTTGGTTGCAGCGATCCTTGTACTGGTCGCCTACACCTGCGCGTACGTCCTCCCAGGAGCGCAAGACTCCGTCGCGGTCGAACAGCAGAGGGTTGGTGAAATCCTGCTGGGCGCGCTCACCCCACATGCTGGATGGCGTGTTGACATGCGGGCTGTGTGAGGTACCCGCGCCAAAAACCACTTGTGCCATTGTTAATCCTTTCGATAATTGTGCGTTTTCTGTTAACTTGTTGCACTTCGGACAACATTGCCTTCTGTGCGATCATTCTGCAGGCCATTGAGGGTGTCGTTCGGCCTGCCCAGTCACACCGGCCTTTCGGTGTGGCAGTTTCATACCTTTGGTCGAGTCATCATAATCTTTAATGGTTTCAGCCCCGGGTTCGAAGCGTCAATGGTATTACGATCTGGTAAAAATTCGACCGGTCAATCGATTCTGACTGCTATTTCGTCGTGAGTTTTTCTCACAGAAGGCAATACTAGGGGGGAGATACGGTAAAAAGTCAAGTGGTGCGAGCAAATGAGACAAAGATTTGTTTGACCTGTGAGTCGGGGTCGCCGTCAGCGTTGGGAACATAAATGTAACAAAGCAGGTGGAATATCGGTATCGAATTAATGGTTAGGATGTGAATCGCTCGTCTGAACGTCACACCGGGAGCGGTGCTGATACGGCAGATGAAGCGACCGGCCACGTGGCCGGAAGAGTACACCTCAAGCCGATTCGCAGTCAGCGAAAAAAGGACTGCAAGTCGATTTGCGGTTTTGAAGCGGAACCTTATACTTGTACACCTATACCCCGACAGGTATAGGCATATAGTCGGCACTCGACTGATGAGTGACCGATCGCACAGGGGTTCTTGTCCCAGCAGAGAGGCATATTGTGAGTGAGGTGAAATTTCGGCGGCAGCCGCATACGGGCCCGTTCAGCACTGGTCTTTCGCTGCTCCCGTTGCTGCTTGTGAGCTTCTTCCTGTTCGCCATGCCTATCGTCATGCTGATCTGGGGGGCCTTCCGCAATGCCAGCCCGGGCACAAAAGCGAACTGGTCATTTGATGCGTTCACAAGGGCTTATACCACGTCTGAGACATGGATCGACTTCCGCAACTCGATTGCTTTGAGCCTGTCGGTGACGTTGATCGCGGTGGTCGTCGGGGTCATTCTGGCTTTCCTGGTGGCGCGCACAACCACACCGTTGCGGACAATCGTGACGCCGATGATGGCCGCCGTCGTGGCACTGCCGCCGCTGTTCTATGGCATCAGTTGGGGCATGCTTGGGCAAAAAGACGTCGGTCTGTTGAACACAACTTTCCGCCATATCTTCGGCCTGGATTCATTCGTTTTGTTCAATTCCAACAGTTGGGCCGGCCTTATTTTGGTGTCTGCGCTCAAGGGCGTCGCCTTTTCATTCATTTTGCTGATCGGGCCGTTCGGCGCCATGGATCGCAGCCTGGAAGAGGCCTCGCAGATCTCTGGGGCCAACCGGTTGACGACGCTGTTCCGCGTCGATTTGATGGTTTTGTCGCCTGCGATAATCGGGACGACAATCCTCAGTATCGTTGTCGGTTTCGAGTTCTTCGATATTCCGCTAATACTCGGTACGCCGGCAAAAATCAAGGTTTTCTCGACGCGCATATATGACATGATCGACCAACAGACGCCCGCTGATTACGGTGGTGCGGGTGCGCTTTCACTACTGCTGGTTGCAATCGTCATCGTGTTGGTAATTCTGCAGTGGCGAATTCTCGGAAAGCGAAATTTCACCACCGTCACGGGCAAAACTCACCGCACAGACCCCTGGGATATCGGCAAGTGGCGTTATGCCGGCACAGCCTTGATAGCGGTCTATGTTTTGCTGGCTGTCGTATTGCCAATGTTCCAATTGTTGCTGGGCAGTCTGCAGTCTTTCTTCGGCAGCCAAGGGCCACTTAGCTTCATCAATTACCACAAACTGTTTGCCAACGCGAACGTCTTGCAGGCCTTGTGGAATACGCTACTGACGGCCCTCGTCGGCGGCTTCCTCGCCATGGTGGTGGCGTTGCTGGTGACCTATGCGGTGGCCCGCAGCCAGTCCGGCTGGCGCAAGGCCTTGGATCTGATGGGCTGGTTGCCTTTCGCAGTTCCGGGCATCATCCTTGCCTTGGCCATCGCTTGGGAGTACGTCTCCATCCCTGGCCTGAAGCACCTGTATGGGACCATCTGGATCGTCATGCTGGCGTTGGTCGTCACGGCCGCACCGATGGCGATGCGCTCGGTGCAGCCGGCCATCGGGCAGTTGGCCCGTGACCTGGAAGAGTCGGCGCGCGTTAGCGGCGCGTCAGGCATGCGCATGATGACCACAATCGTCCTTCCGTTGATCGCCCCCAGTTTCTTGTCCGGATGGTTCCTCGTGGCGATTCTGCTGTCCGGCAACCTGACGATTCCGATTCTGCTGTCGACCCCGACCAGCCAGACCGTTCCACTGGTCGTCTACACCCTCTACACGCAGGGCCAGGTCACACAGGCCTCAGCGCTGTTTGTCATCGAGCTGTTGCTTTTGGGCATCGGTTTCGTCTTGGCCAAGGGAATCGCGGCGCTGGCGGCGCGAGCCATGAAACGTCAACGTGATCTACAACAGGCCAAGCTAATGGCCATCGATACTGCGGAACCGCAGACCACAGAACCTGTCGCATTAGCAAAAGCACAGTCAAGCTAGCGGCATGACCGGGAAACCCGTCCCGTACAAACCAGAGATAAACAGAAAAACAGAAAGGAAGGTTAGTTAATGAAGTCCTCACTACGGAACGCTCTCATGGCCGCCACCCTCTGCCTATCGGCAAGCGGTCTACTCACTGGGTGCGGAGGCCAGTCCACCGATACGTCGACTAGCGCTCAGCCTCCCGCCACTAGCTCGACCGACGACGTGACCGCCGCGCTCGGTAGCCAGGAAAACGCGGATCAGATGGACGCCTTGTATCAGGCTGCGATCGCCGCAGGCGAAACAACGGTGTACGTTGTCGGCCCGGCCGAACCTAGCCGCGACGCATACTATGCGACTTTCTCTGCGCGTTACCCGAAGATCAAGGTCGTCGGCACGCAGGCCTCCGGCCCGACCTTCGATTCGAAGATCCGCAACGAGGTGGCCTCCGGTCAGTACCAGACCGACCTCGTCCAGGGCGGCGACACCTCCGTCGCTCCGCAACTGGCTGACGGTTTGTACCAGGCTTACACCCCGTTCACAGCGACGAAGCTCGATTCCATCTGGTCTGAGCCCAGTGGCACGCTTTGGGCCGCCTCGGGCTCGGTGTCCGGCATCGTGTACAACACCAATCTTGTCCAGGCAGCCGATGCCCCCAAGGGCTGGGCAGACCTGCTGAACCCAGCGTTCAAAGACAAGATGGCGATGGACGACCCGACGAAGTTCGGTCCGACCTTCGGCACCTTCAACAAGATGATCCAGGACGGTCGTCTCGGCGATGATTTCGTTTCGAAGCTGTATTCCCAGAACATCACGCTCAACGCACAGAGCCAGGCTGCCGACGCCACCGTGATGACGGGACAGTTCGCCATTGAGCCAATCTATCCGCTTGATTTCTATCTGACGGACAAGGCCAATGGTGGCCCGATTCAGTGGGTGTTGCCGAATGACGGCGCGCAGATCTCGCCCCACTACCTGGGCCTGATGGCGAACGCACCGCACCCGAATGCCGCCAAGTTGCTGATGAACTGGTCATTCACCCCCGAAGGCCAGCAGGGCATCGCCTCGATCGGTCTCTACCCGTTGGTGGCCGGCGAGCCTGGCCCGGACGGCAATCCTTCGATTGACACGGTCGACCTGCTTAAGCCAATTCCGCTCTCTGACATCGCATCGGTGTCCGCAGCGAACCTGGCTAAAGTCAAGGCCGCCTGGCAGTAAGCAACAAACCCTAAAGAAGAAAGGCACCGCAATGACGATAATTGATATACACGGACATGTGTCAGCACCAACCGAGCTTTATGCATATAAGGCTGGGCTGTTATCCCATCGCGGTGCCCATGGGCGCGGTGGGGTCAGCTTCACCGATGACGAGATTCGAGAGGCGCTGAACGCGCCAGCCAAGAGCTTCGGCAATGTGTCGCACATGGCGCATCTCGACGAAGCGGGCATCGACATGCAGTTGATCTCACCTCGCCCATACCAAGCCATGCACAGCGAGCAACCCGCCAAGATCGTCCAGTGGTTCACTGAAGAGACGAACAACACGATTGCTGCCGTGTGCCGCGTCGAGCCGGACCGATTCCGTGGAGTCGCCGGCTTGCCGCAGTCAATGGATTTGGACCCGAAGCAATGGATGGGCGAGCTTCGGCGCTGCGTAACCGAGTTCGGTTTTGTTGGCGCCCTGCTCGACACCGACCCGTATGAGGGCACCAGGACCCCGCCGCCGCTGGACGACAAGTTCTGGTACCCGGTGTGGGAGGCGCTTTGCGAGTTGGATGTGCCGGCGCTCATCCACTCGGCAGGTTGCCGTCCGCCGGCGCGTGAAAGCTATTCCGTGCACTTCATCCAGGAAGAAACACTGGCCGTCTTGGCACTGATTCAGTCGAAGGTATTCGATGATTTCCCCGATCTGAAGATCATCGTTTCCCATGGTGGCGGCGCCGTCCCCTATCAAAAGGGACGTTTCTACCCAGGGGCTTTCCGCAACGGCACAACTTTCGAAGACCAGATGCGGAAGCTGTACTACGACACCTGCCTGTACACCCAGGACTCGATCGAGCTTCTGATCAAGACGGTAGGCGTGGACCGCTGCCTCTACGGCAGTGAGAAGCCTGGCACCGGGTCGAACAAGAACCCTCAAACCGGTCATTGGATCGACGACATCCACCTGCTGATCGAAGATATCGATTGGCTGACCGACGCCGAGCGCGCGCAGGTTTTCGAAGATAACGCGCGTTCGCTTTTCAAACTCTGATCAACCGCCCGCTTCTGGCCGGCACAACATTAACAAAGGAGAATCCGAGAATGGCACAGACATCAGATATTGCCGTATCCTGCGGTTTCATCTTGGAGGGGCGGCAGGTCTCATGAAACCGGTAACGATTAACGGCTTGGAGAAACGCTACGCCGACGGAACATACGCCGTCCGGGGAATTGACCTGGTCATCGGTGAGGGCGAATTCCTCACCCTGCTCGGCCCCAGCGGATGCGGCAAGACGACCACTCTGCGGTGCCTTGCCGGTTTGGAGGCACCAACGGGCGGGTCGATCACATTCGGCGATCAGGTTGTGGCCGACCCGGAACACAACGTATTCGTCCCCCCAGAGAAGCGGGACATCTCAATGGTGTTCCAGAACTATGCACTGTGGCCGCACATGACGGTGTTCGCCAACGTGGCTTATCCACTGAAGATGGCCAAGGTACGCAACGCGGAAATCAAAGACCGCGTCGCTGCTTCGCTCGCACTGGTGAATCTGCGCGAGCGGGCGCAGCAACCTGCATCCCAACTATCTGGTGGGCAACAGCAGCGCGTCGCGTTGGCGCGCGCCATGGTTGGGCGTCCGTCGTTGATTTTCTTTGACGAGCCGCTGTCCAACCTGGACGCCAAACTGCGTCACACCATGCAGGAGCAGATCCGGGCAGCGCACGAATCGCTCGGTTCCACCACCGTCTACGTCACCCATGATCAGCAGGAGGCGTTGGCGCTTTCGGATCGAATTGTCGTGATGGACCAGGGCAAGATCCTGCAGATCGGCACGCCCGAGGAGTTGTACCGTCACCCCAATTCGCATTTCGTCGCGGATTTCCTGGGCTACCAGAACATCATGGATGCGACGGTCGTGGGGGTTGACGCCGATTCCTACACCGTCCAATTGAACGATTCGGATTTGAAGATAAAGCTGCAGGGCAAGACCGAAAAGAAAGTCGGCGCGCCCGTCACCGTTGCGTTCAGATCGGCGCACTTGCGTTTGGACACAATGCCGGACGAACAGTTCACCCCGATTGATGCGGTGATCACCCAAGCGACCTACCGCGGACGAGACTTGCTGATGGTGCTTGAAGCCCACGGCAAGACTTTGCGGGCGACGCTGGACGAGGACGAGATGGTTCGCGTCGATCGCAGTCAACTGACCGAGGGTGCGAGCATTACGCTTAAGTTGCTGGCTGATCGCGTCGTGGCGTTGCCTGACGCAGATCCGGACAGCGACACAGCCGAAACCTTTGAATCAGAGGACATGTGAAATGACCAATTACACACCGCAGCCAACCGCACTGGAAACGGCCGGCGGTCAGGGGTATCTGCGCATTGCGACGGAAGAGGCCTGGTGGCCGGAAGAGGTTATCGCCGTTTACCGCGGGATGCTTGAACGCGGCGAAGGTGGGCCCGGCTTTCATAGTCTGATCGGTCACTACCTGACGTCGCAATCCGACCGCGCTAAGTTCATCGTGTCCCGTCTGGCCGACACCGGCGAGCTTCGCCTCGCGGATATGGATGCCGCAGGCGTCGATCATGCGATCCTGTCGCTGACATCACCGGGCACGAACTCGCTTGATCCGGCGCTCGGCACCCAGATCGCGACCATCGCGAACGACCGTCTGGCCGAGGCCTGTGCCGCAAACCCGGCCCGGTTCTCCGGTCTGGCGACGCTCGGGTTCGAAGAGCCGGACAATGCCGTGAAAGAGCTTGACCGGGCAATCAACCAACTCGGACTAAAGGGCGTGGTGTGCAATTCGCATATTCGCGGACGGTATTTGTCGGACCCGGCATTCTGGCCAATCTTGGAGGCCATCGAGGCGTGCGACGTGCCGATTTATCTGCACCCGCAAACCCCCAATGACGGGATGATCTCGACGCTATTGGAATCCGGCCTCGACGGGGCCATTTTCGGTTTCGCCATCGAGACGTCCATGCATGCATTGAAGATCATTACTTCTGGTGTGCTGGACCGGTTCCCCAAGCTACGTATTGTGTTGGGCCATATGGGCGAGGCACTGCCATTCTGGCTTTACCGATTCGATTACATGCACAGGGGTCAGGTGGTGTCCAAGCGGTACGAGGCAATTCAGCCGCTGGAATTGACGCCAAGCGACTACCTCAAGCGCAACTTTTGGTACACCAGCAGCGGAATGCCCTGGGGGCCGACCATTGAGTATGTGCGTAAGGTAGTCGGGCCAGATCGGGTCATGTACGCCATGGACTACCCCTACGAGTACGCCCCCGACGAGGTCCGGATGCAGGATCAACTGGATTGGACACTCGCCGAGAAGAAGGCGTTCTTCGAGGACATCCCGGTCAGCGTCTTCGGCCTTGACCGCAGCGCGATGACCGCCTGATCAAATTCCGGTGTGCTGCGGCGTGGCTTGAAGTTGCTCGATCACTGAGTCAAGGTGGGCCGTGATAGCTGCGGCCGCCGCCTCAGGATCATGGTTGCAAACGGCATTGATGATGTCCAGGTGCTGCACAAGTGAGACGGCGGAACGTCCAGGGCGTAGAGCCAGGTGGAATTGGTATCGCACCATCTGGTTATTCAACCGGTCAAGCTGACGTTTGGCTACCGTCTGCCCGCTCGCGTCAACAATCAGGGCGTGCATACGGCGGTTGAACGCCGAATAGGTGTCGAAAGCGCCGGTCTCGACTGCTTCAGCCATCTTCTCGCCGATTTCACGCAGCTCAGCTAACTGTTTGTCAGAGGCCATCAGCGCCGCTTTCCGAGCGCAAAGGCGTTCCAAGGCCGCCCGGCACTCAGTGATCTGGACAGCCTCCTCAACAGTTATGACACGCACCCTCGCGCCACGTTGCGGTACCAAAGTGACGATGTCTTCGGCCGAAAGATCGATCAGTGCGTCCCTCACGGCGTTGCGTGTGGCGCCGTAGGTATCGGCCAAGTCTTGCTCAACAAGACGCTGACCCGGTGCCAATTCACCGTTTTGCAACGCCCTTCTGATCTGCTCGCGAACGTGGCGTCGTCCTTTGGCGCCGGTTAAGTGCACATGGCGTTCTGTCGTCGTTTCCTTGGCACTCACGTGCACCGTCATCTCCTGTCATGGATCAAACCAACACCTCACAGTGTAACAGCCTTGGTTTTTTAGCAATACATCATCTTCGTACGTGAAATCGGTCTGGCGACAGGTCTCAATGGATTGTCTTTCTGCTTGTGAGCGGGGATTCAAAGACGAAGAATCAAACACCTGTTCGAGGGATTTGGGGAGTGGACGCAACCGGCACCCACCCCATGAGACCCGACCCCTGAGTCGATGTATTGGCTACTTTCTGGCTGGTAACTGGTGTATTGGGGTTCCAAATACCCCTTTTGCGGCTTCGCGAACTGCCTCGCTCACCGTTGGGTGGGGGTGTGTGAGATTCGCAATGTCGTCGACGAGACCTTCCATCGCCATCACTGCGGAGACTTCTGTTATTAGATCGGTAGCCCGCGGCCCAATGATATGCGCGCCAAGCACCTCTTGAGACTCGGCATCCGCGATGATCTTGACAAAGCCTTCCGTATGCCCTTCGATCATGGCTTTGCCATTGCCGGCCATACTGAACATGCCGCACCTGTATTCGAAGCCCTGTAATTTGGCCTGCTCTTCTGTGAGACCAACCCACGCAATCTCAGGATCTGTGTAAACACAGCTTGGTTGCACATTGGCATTGTACGAGTGCCTGCCGGTCATGATCCGCTCCACAGCGGCCTCGCCCTGGGAACTGGCAACGTGAGCCAGCATCAACAACCCATTGCAGTCACCGATGGCGTAGACCCCTTTCACGTTGGTCTCGAAGTTGCTGTCAACCTCGATAGCTCCTCTTTCGCATGCGACGCGAAGGTAATCGAGCCCATCTGGTAATCGTGGCTTTCTGCCAACAGCCATCAGGAGAAACTCGCTGTTCAGTTCGACTTCTCCTGACGGTGTGGCAACATTAACAGTGCCGTTGCTTTTCACTGAGGTCACCTTGGCTGCGGTGAAAACGGAGATTCCGCGATCAACAAGCAGTTTGTGGGTGAGTTCAGCAACCTGCCGGTCACACGGCGGCAGGATTTCATCCAGCATCTCAACGATTGAGACCTTGGTGCCAAGATCGGCAAACAAGGTCGCGAACTCGACGCCGATAACGCCACCGCCGACAATGGTCAACGACCCAGGTATGTGGTCGAGCTCCAACGCGCGTGTGCTATCAAGCACCAGAGGCAGATCGGCTCCAGGAAACAGCAATTGGACCGGTTCCGAGCCCGTGGCAATGATAATCGCGTCAGAAGTCACCGTTCCGTCGCTATCTATTGCGACTGACGTCGCTGATGTGATCGACGCCCGGCCGCGATGCATGTGTACTTTGTTCGCCTTTAACAGGCTTTCCACGCCGCTGACCAACTCTTGAACGACGGCCTGTTTCTGGTGCTGGATTGCATTCCAGTCGAGTGTCACGTTCCTACAGTCAACGCCTGGTACGGTGCCAGCAGATGCCATACGGTAGAAGTTGCCCGCATGTAACAGTGCTTTTGTGGGTATGCATCCAACGTTCAGGCAGGTTCCGCCCACCGGACCCATGTCGACGAGATGTACATCCGCGCCCATCTGCGACGCCTTGATGGCCGCAACATATCCGCCTGGACCCGCTCCAATTATCGTGATCGTAGTCATGGTTCAAAGAGTGCCCGGGCGGGGTTTCGTAGCAGGTCCAAGATAACCGCCATGAACTTGGCGGCTGGAGCTCCGTCAATGACGCGGTGATCATATGTCAATGACAGGCCCATGAGCCACCGTCCTGTGATGGCGCCGTCGACAATCGCCGGTTCCTTTCGTGCGGCGCCGACTCCCAGGATGGCGGATTCTGGCTGGTTGATGATGGGCGTGAAGAAATCCACCGAGCCGTAGGAGCCCAGATTCGTCACAGTGAAGGTTCCGCCAGTGATATCCTCTTCCGCCAGAGAACCCTTGTTGGCTTTCTCGCTGAGAGCTCGGATTTCTTTGCTGATCGCGAACACGTCTTTCTTGTCGGCATCATGCACTACTGGCACGATTAGGCCCTGATCGAGAGCCATGGCAACGCCAATGTTGATGCTTTCGGGCAGCATGATCACGTCGCCAGATACGGTGGCATTCACTATGGGCATTCTCTTGATGGCCTTGGCCAAGATTTTGACCAGGAGGTCAGTCAATGTCAACTTCAACTGGTCGTCACTCAGGTCGGCGTTGAGGCGATGCCGGAGCTCTATCAGATCCTCTACGTCAGCCTTGACATGGTTGGTGACCATGGGAGCAGTGCTCCAGCTTTCTGTCATTTTTGTTGCAATGGCTTTGCGCATCTCCGTGAAATTGATCGTATCAAAAGCACCCAACTGGGCTTGGTGAGCAACGGAGGGTGCTACAACACCTGGGGACGAAACGGGATTCTGATGAAAAGCCTCGATGTCCTCTTTCGTAATACGCCCACCGGGGCCAGTGCCAGTCACCACCGACCAGTCGACGTTGAGCTTTTGCGCAAGAACCTTGGCGGCGGGCGCAATCTTGATTCTGCCTGACTCGGTCGGTGTCTCGGCACCATCAGGCGGCTTCACGGCAGGGGCTGCCGATTGGGGGTCGGCCTGAAGAGGGCGGGCACTCAAGGAAGCAGGGATCTGCTCGCCAGGCTCGCCGATATATGCGATTATTTCGCCCACGGGAACGGTGGTGCCTGTTTCGGCAACGACTTTGAGGATGACGCCGTCGGTTGGTGCCGGTACGGGGTAGGTCAGTTTTTCCGTCTCGATTTCCAGGGTGTCGTCGTTTTTGGCCACGCGGTCACCTTCATGTTTGAACCATTCGGTGATTGTCGCCTTGGTCATTGAGAGGCCCAACTTGGGCATCACCATTTCAGTCGCCATGTTAATCACTTCATTTCTTGACTAGAACAGGGACTTCACAACTGAGACGATCTTTTCCTCGCTGGGCTGGTACTCCTTCTCCAGGACTGCCGAGAATGGCACAGGAGTAAAGGGCGCACCAACTCGTTTGACCGGTGCGTTCAGCAAGTCGAATCCCTCATCTGCAATGATAGCGGCAATCTCACCGCCGAAACCGCCGAACTCGACGGCTTCATGAACGATCACCGCACGGCCAGTCTTCTCGACTGACTTGAGGATGCATTCCTTGTCCAAGGGCACCAGACTTAGAAGGTCAATGACCTCGGCGCTGATACCAGCCTGTGCCAGAGTCTCAGCCGCCGCGAGGCACTTGTATATCATTGTCGAGTAGGTGACAATCGTCACGTCTGTGCCAGGTCGCTTGACGGCCGCCTTTCCAATGGGCAACACATACTCACCCTCTGGCACCTCACCGGTTAGTCCGCCTGCTGCCTTATGCTCCAGCACCAACACCGGGTTGTTGTCGCGTACGGCACCCTCAAGCAGACCCTTTACGTCGGCAGGGGTTCCACCAGTGACGATCTTTAGGCCCGGGATGCTAGTAAACATTGCCTCCAAGCACTGGGAGTGCTGAGCAGCAGCGTTAATGCCGCCTCCGATATTCGTTCGGATAACCATTGGCAGCGATATCTGGCCGCCCAACATGTACGGTAGTTTCGCCGCTTGGTTCACTACTTCATCTGTGCAGCAGCCGATGAAGTCCATGAAGTCAATGCAGACGATGGGGCGTAGGCCCATGGCGGCAGCGCCGACTCCTAGACCAATAATCTGGGACTCACTGATTGGGGTATCAAGGATTCTTTCGGGGCCGAACTCCTCAAGAATGCCAGCAGTCTGTCCGAAGGGGCTGCCGATCAGAGCAACATCTTCGCCCGCAATGAATACATTCGGGTCACGCTCCATCTCGAGACGCTGGGCGTCTCGTATGGCTTCCACATATGTCATTGTCTTTGTCATTTCATTCATCCTCTCAGTTGCTTCAATGCGGGTCAGTCGTGATAAACATCCTCGAACATTACGCTCGGGGCGGGGTCTGGGCTTGACTCAGCGAAGGCCACCGCGTCATCAATTTGCTTGGCAATGTCAGTGTCAATTGCGTCGATTTCGGCCTGTGTGGCTATACCTTCGTCAAGCAGGCGCGTCTTGAATCGTGCGATTGGATCTCGCTCTGGTGAAAGCCAAAGCTTTTGCTCCTCAGGATCCTTGTAAATGCCGGGATCACCGATGAAGTGACCATAATGCCGCCATGTTAGGCATTCGATCAAAGTGGGGCCTTGGCCAGACCTCGCCCGATCGACAGCCTTCGCTGCAGCTTCCTTAACTGCCACCGGATCATTTCCGTCGACGGTGACGCCTGGTATGCCGTAGGCTGCGGCGCGGTCAGAGATCTTCTTGATCTTCATATGCCGATCCTGCGAAACGGACATACCGAACTTGTTGTTTTCGCACACGAACACAACAGGTAGATTCCACACGGACGCCAGGTTCAGCGCCTCATGGAAGGTTCCACGGTTGGTGGCGCCATCCCCGAAGAATGCCACTACGACGCCGTCCTTCTTTTCGTAGCGGAGGGCGAAAGCCACGCCGTTGGCAATGGGAAGCCCTGCGGCGACGATCCCATTTGCGCCGATGATGCCCAGACTGATGTCTGCAATGTGCATCGAGCCACTCTTGCCTTTGCTGTAGCCCGTGGCCTTGCCAAATAGCTCAGCCATCATCTTGTTGATGTTGCCGCCTTTGGCAATGATATGTCCGTGACCGCGATGGGTGCTGCAGATACAGTCCTGCGTAGTGAGCTCGCTACAAACCCCCGCGGCGACAGCTTCCTCACCCGAGTAGGAGTGCAGGAACCCCGCAAGTTTGCCGGCGAGCATCAGATCCTTTGACTTCTCTTCAAAGTCCCTGATCTTCACCATGGTCGTCAGCAGGGATAGCATTTGTTGCTTGTCTAGCTTCATGAGTTGCTCCTATCTAATCATTGACCGTCGGTCATTGCCGGGGATACGTATCTTCTGCCGGGGGCATGACGAAGTTTTCCGGCGGGTTGAATAGCTCAACAACGAACCCCAGGTCAGGCCTGAGGTCGATATAGGCAAACTGCATTCCGCCTGCATCCGTGCCACCGATAAGAGCGTCGCCATATCCGCGCTCTTTCAAAAGCTCACGAATCTTTGCGTATCCCTCGGCAGGCTCCAGCGAAATATGGTGCAGCCCAGGGCCGTTCTTGTGCAAGAACTCGGCATAGTTGCTGTTGTCACTCAAGGGTTGGATCAACTCCAACTGGACGTTCAAGGCATCACATAAGGCAAGCCTTATGTCGAAATCCTCATAGTGTCCATTGAGGATCATGTCGGTCGTGTTGGTTGGATCGAAATGTAAGATGACCCATGGCCCGATGCCGTATTCGTCGTTGAAGCGTTTCAGATAGGCGTAGAGATCATCTACGACCATGCAGATCTGGTTGACCTTGGTGAATACTGGTTTTGAATATTCCATTTCTAACACTCCTTATCGGGAAATAGTGGGGATACTGTCGTTACTTACGCCATTTGCTCAGCAGGCACTGCTGCCTCTTCTTTGGCGTGGCGTGGGTGTGTTTCGGTCAACCCGAGGGCAACCAAAGCGCCGATGACTGCAGCTACCGCGGCGATCACGAAAGGAGCTGACGGCGAGATATGGTCAGCAGCGGCGCCGGCAACGATCGGCATAATGAAGCCGCCGATGAACTCTCCGACACCCATAACCAGGCCAACTGCCGCCGGGATGTACTTCTGCGACACGGTTTCAGAAGGAATCACCGAGAACAAAAGCGGGTGTGCGCCTTGACCCATGTGAACGATGATCAGGATGATGGCGAGCAGCACGAATGTGATGTTGTGCAGGTAGATGATTGCCAGAGGCGAGAAAATCCCGATAACGCAAGCAATGATGACCATTGGCTTCCTGCCGGTCCAAGCGGAAATGGTCGGTACTGCTGTGCCCCATATCATTCCGCCGACGCCGAGCATCGCGACGGCGATACTCATCTTGGCTGGTGACATCCCAACTGTATCAATGAAATATGTCGGAGCAAAGGTCACAATGACGATGTACCAGGTCACCATGCAGCAGGCACCCAGGAGGCACAGCCACAGATTCTTGAACTTTAGGCAATCCAAGAAAGTTACCTTTTCCTCTTGCTCACTGGAGATGACAGTTGACATGTGTACTTTCTTTGGCTCATCAAAGAAATACAAAGAGGCCAGCACAATCAATAGACCAGGAATGATGGTTAGGTAGAAGCCGTACCGCCAGTTGATGTGGGAAGCAATTGCGACCAGTGCCATAGGTGCGAGCACCGTGGCCAGCAAAGACGGCGAAGTGGTCTGCAAGAGGCCCATGTTGAACCCGCGGCGCTTTTCGGTGGATTCTGCTGACATGATGCCTTGCGCGATGGGCAGGGTTGGCCCTTCCACGATACCCATGGCGCCTCTCAGGATGAGCAGCCCGGTGAAGGTCGCGATAAGACCTGCGGAGAAGGACAACAGCGAGAAGAGCAGAATCAGCAATGCAAAGAACGGCACGATCTTCTTGATACGACTGGTGACCCATCCGAGGAGTGGCCCGGAAAGCGACCAGGTGATTGCCAAAGCTCCTGACAGCACTCCCAAATCAGTTTGGTTCAGGTTCAACTCTGATTGCATGAATGGGAAAAGAGTCGCGATCGCCATTCTGTCGACGAAGACGAAACCAAAAGCAAAGCAGAGGATAATCAGGACGCGGTTTTCGTAGCCTATTAGGCCGAACTTGCGCTTCTTCTCGTTCAAGACTTGCTCGTTCAATGCTTCTGATGCTTGCAGCTCATTAGCCATTTCAGGTACCTCCTTGTAATGAATGGATTGGTTGGAAATGCTCGTATTAAGTTGGTTTCGTTTGAATTGATTACCTTGTGAGATGTCGAAGTCCCGCACAAGTGCTTAAAAGCGCTTCTCGCGTTGGATGCTGATCCAGCGGTCGGTGGTGAAACGATCAACCACCCACTGGGCGTTGAAGCGACCAACACCGGAGGCTTTCTCACCGCCAAACATGACGTGAGGCTCGTCCCCAATCGATTGGTCGTTGACGTGCACCATGCCGGTGCGCATGCGCTTGGCCACCTGGAAACCGCGGTACAGGTCTTCGGTGAAGACGCTGCCGCTCAGGCCATGCTCGGTTTCATTGGCAAGCGCGATCGCGTCGTCCTCGTCCTTCGCTGTGATGATGCAGCAGACCGGGCCGAACACCTCGTTGGCGGCGGCCGGCATGTCGTTCGTCACCTGGTCAAAAATCCAAGGATGGATGAGGTTGCCGTCCGTGCTGCCCTCCAGGACGACTTTGGCGCCGGCCTTCACGGTGTCGTCAATGAAACCCTCGACGCTGGCCACCTGTGCCGGGCTGATGATCGGGCCGATGAACGTCGACGGATCCGCCGGATCGCCAACCGGAGTGGCCCTTGTCGCGTCGACGAAAGCCTTCACGAAAGCGTC